>VFSW01000860.1_pt1 | contig 44753 bp, 73 predicted proteins | sample 5358111 | NCBI WGS metagenome assembly VFSW01 (sample SAMN11554181, study PRJNA540505) | mine drainage metagenome | isolation source: sediment from site ElyBrook_90M | place: USA: Ely Copper Mine, Vershire, VT | collected 2017
AAATTGAGAATATTTCATTATTAAATCCTTTGTTGCTATTTATAGTCCAGTTTTAACCGCCGGTCAAAACTGGACTACTGAATGATGCTCTACCGTTGAGCTATTTCCTCAATGAGGGGAAAATCGGATTTGAACCAATAATAATTGTTTGCTGTATTCATTCATGATGTTTAATATCATAAAATTGGTTTCAATGTCTATCTAAATATTCTGATCAACAATAGGAACTTGCTCGACGCAACACAATATCTGCACGCATTGATAGTTTAACAGCATTTCCGATATTGCCATCGTTTTCAGAATCACTAAAGATACTTCCATACGATGACATAGATGCTGTTTTTGCAATCGAACGATTATTGGACAACAAAGGAGCAGAACTATTATTATTATCAAAATTTATTGAATTAAGATGAAATCTTCCCGTGCCTATGACACCTATGACATTGTTTATTGCTGCAAGTTCTCTTTGGGTTTTTTCAATGATAGATAAACGAAGCTTCGATTCTGCATTCTCTATCATTTCTGCTGTTGGTGTGGTATCTGCAAAGACACTTGTAATGTTCATTCCGTCAGTTGATACATCTCTTGCACGAGACGTAAGAGCAAAATTATCAGATTCATGCACCCGTGTTTTGGCTTTGAGGCTTAGTTGCTCCATACCAGACGGATGAGTGCTCCGCACCATTTCCGAAAATTCCCATACTACGGGAATTGGATTGCCTGCACTGTTTTTTGTTTCTTTGATGAATCTTTTCACCATATCCTTAATATTTTCTTTAAGAGCGGCCTCAGTTAATCCGTGCGTCACGATAGCATCGATTGATGCAATAATTTTTACCGTGTCATTAATAACTGTTTCTTCTGCGAATAGTGTGAATTCAATCGTATCAGTATTTTTCTCTGTCATATCTTTCTCCTTTTGATGTTTCTATTATACTCTGACACAAACCAAAAGAGCAATTCAAATATCTCGTTCTGTTATTTTAGATGACCATTCGGTATCTATTGTACTGAAATGTTCTGGGCCGAATAACAACTCTCCATCGTATGGTTCAATTTTTTTTATATTAATATCGTTATAGGTTATCGTTATATGAGATCGATAATCAGGAAAATCCCAGCTTGCTCCAACGTTAACAAAATATTCCCAACGATCCGTTAGCTTTCTTGATGCGAAACACAAGACAGTCGCATCGCCAAATTTTTCCATGGATCGATTGCCACCCAGTATCTTCAATTTCCGATCAATCGGCTCGATATCTTGCCAATCGAATGGGGTTTTGGAAAAGGCGATGGTTACATGCATATCATCGCCAAGGAAACTTTTAAATCCTTGTGATTTGGCCCATTTTTCTAAATCGTCTACATTGATCAATGCACGATGGACGTATAAAGTCTGTTCTTTTCCCATTATTACCCTGAAAATGTTATATCTGTATTTATTTACGAAGATTTGTGGAATAGTGGTGTTCACAATTTTATTTGTAGCCATATGCTGTTGGCTTGTCAATCCCTTTGTGGTATAATCGTGCAACATAAAGGATGAATCTCGATGAATATCAAGTATCATAAAAATCCTCTGAAAACGATTGTCGAACTATCGCCGGAGGAACAAGAAATCTTGAAACTAAAAGTAAAAATTGAACGACTTGAAGAGCTACTGTTAGACGCTCATTTTCATCTTCAAGAAGGAGAATATTATGATATTAAAAGGGCCATACATGTTCTTGATCCAGACTACTACTATGGCAAGGATGATGACAAAGGTCCATGCGATTTAGATACATATGTTGAAAGAATGACAAAATCCCTTCTGCAAGAGCTTCAAGGCTCGCATGATGGAGATTGCACCTGCCAGCCATGTTCTTGCATGAAATGCCATGCAGAAGATTTACTCAAGATAGATACAACTCCCAATATTAGTAAGTATTGGTCATATAAGATTGATGGTGCATTCGGGAAAGATGGAGAAAAAACATCAGATGAAGCATTGGAAAGTCTGCAAAACTATGATCCCAAACCAACATCTTCGTGGATTGGTCATGAAAAAGATTTCATGAGTTATGTTCCTCGTTGGAAAGAAGAGGCAAGGCAGGCGTATGAATGGTTATTGAATTATTACCAAGAGCATCCTGAGGCCAAGCAGTAATTTCAAATCCACAATCGTCACATACCAGAAAGTCATTGTTACAGGTTGGACAAGGCGGATGCGAAACCGTTAAACAAGTACATGGACCGCTATAAGCGATTTCCATATGACCAGCAAAACAAGATGGACAACGGTATCCTTCGAATACAACTTCATTTGGTTTTGACATGAGGTTCCTTGTTTTGAAGCAATATCTTGATAGCCAGTCCGCCGATTTGATTCAGCTTTCTTGTGCCGACACCAGCCCATATTCCTTTTGGACTCGGCGGCTCATATATTCGCACCCATTGGTTTTGCCATTCAAACCAATAGCATGCGTCCTGATCGAATACATAACACGGACACTCCTGTCTATCAAAACGATCTAAAAACATCTGTACAGCCCAGGCTGTTCCGCCATTAACTTTATTGTTTATTGCTTCACCTATCGGTATATGAATTACCGGATCGATACCAAATGTACTAATTGCGTAACAGCTTTCAGCAAAAGAGACTTGGAACCAATTCCTGCGTAAAAGATTGGCGATGGCTTGTGATCTCGGGGGCCAATACCGTTGCAGTGTCGCATTCGCCAGTTTACAGAATGGATCAGCCGTATCCAGTTCATGTTGTGGAAGAATTGCCAAATCTTCCGCAAGAGCCTTGGATTTGTGACCGGCAAACGACCAATGTGTAACCTGATGCCCACGTTTCTTGGCATAGGTCCCCCACATCAGATCGGCACCGGCTGCACCGCCGCTTAAGCACCAATTGTACAATCGAACTATCCTTGCATCATTTTCACATTATCTCGAATTCGAGAGTCATGGGGATTCAGCATAGCAGCTTTATGTGCAAGCTCAAGAGCCTTGAATCTATTTCCGAGATAGAAATGCGCAACTGACGCCAAATCATAAGGGCCTTCTTGTTGTGCATATCTTTCATTCAGATAGGTTGCGCTTGTCGGCAAAGCTAATGCACGCTCACAATAGTCAATAACTAGATAATATGAATTACGAGCAAGCGCAAAACGAGCAGCGTCCACGAATGCTTCTTTTGATTCTGGGTCTTCCAAAGTAGCTCGAACATACCAATGATTTGCTTCTTTAGCATTATCGAGACCTTCGTAGGATTTAGCAATATACCGCATGGATGCAGAACGTTCTGCACCCCAGATAGAATTAGGCAAACTAAGATGGCGAGTGAGTTCTTTTATTGCATCATGATATCGTTTATAAAAAAAGTATTCTCTACCCAAGTAATGTGAATTTCTATCGTCTGTCGAATCTTCAGAAACAGCCAGTTCCAGCAGCGGCAGATAGTGACTTCGTGGTTTTGAATTATCAGGATGATGTTCGATTAAGAACTTATCATAGAACTCCATGATCTCGGGCACTTTTGGTTTGAGGATTTCATGAACAGGATGTTTCCATCGATGTGAGTGTCTGCCTGTTATTTTATCGCCATAATAAACCACGTCAGGAACATTATTATACCATGACCATATATACTTGTATCTGAATCTATTGCAATTTTTCCAATTACCTTCAATGATATCCCGCCAATTCGGCACCAGAATTTCGTCCATATCCAAGGCGATGATCAAATCCAAATCGGCCGGCAGAAGACTCATAGAAGCATTACGAGCATCATCAAATCTAAATGGCTTGATAGATATGGTAGCCACTGTTACGTTATTATCCTCAAGAACAGAAACGGTGTCATCTTTCGAGCCGGTATCTGCGACAAAGCGAAAATCTGCATCTTTTGCTGATTTCGCCCATCGTTCAGCAAAACAAGCCTCATTAAGTGAAATAGCATAGACGCCGATTTTCAAACTACATTGTTCCTTGTGTTATCCATTGTATTATATTATATTGTTATACGAAGAAGCAATCGTTTTAAGGAGACACGGCGATGCGAAGATTTCTCCCGAGTGATTCGGCCTTAAAACGCTATGAGTTGACAATTCTGATGGCGAAGATACGCTACGATTTGGCTCCAACTCGTTACCAGTTGGCGATCCAGAAGGGCGAAAATCGCTTTGATTTTGTCAAAAAAGGGAACCAGAAATGAATTACGATAACTACAGTAAGATCGTTCATGAGTTGTACGGAAATGTGAAGGATTACCGTGTCGAATGGACAATCGGAGGCACGTCCGGAGGAAATTGTTGGGGCGACGAAGCGCACCCGTTTCATACCGATGATCCAGAACCCGAATTAGATTTGGATAAATTGTTTGAAGTGATTTGTCCAAATATGACTTTTCTGCAATATAGAAAAGTCATAGCGAGTGTGCTTAAAAGAAGCACCGAAACATACGAAGAATACTATGGAAACTCAACCGTTAATGGTGCGAAAGAAGTAAATTTCAGCGAACTTTATAACGCATTGGTTAAATTCGGAGTCATACAAACATGACAAAAGTTCTGTGTATTGTCGGACTTCCCGGATCGGGCAAAACATTTTTGGCAAATCGTCTTGCTTCAAAACTTCTTGACGTTAAAGTTATCGATGATATCAGAACAATATCGGAATTGCCGGAAAATGGCGAAACAGAAAATCTCATCATTGTTGATCCTAATTTCTGTTTTGATGAAGTTAGGACGAGGGCGGATCAATTTCTCTCAAAGAATTATGATGTTGTTGAATGGTTGTTTTTCGAAAATTCACCAGAGAAATGTTTAGTCAATGTGGAGTTGAGGAATGATGGCAGAAAAGTTGAAGGATTGATAAGAATCCTTCATAAGAATTACCATCCGCCAATGAATGCAATGCAAATATGGCAACCACAAACTAATGCGTAAGTAGAAGACTCGTCAAAAGGAAACAACATCGTGGCTTCCCAAAAAATGTTGATATTTCTTAGGGATACGATTGATCCTCAACGTGATCTTGAGAGAGGATTTTCCTGTCATATCGACGGGTGGGTTGATACGGAAGCGGAAGCGTGGAAACGCCGAAGCGATGCAATAACTGATCCAAAACAGGATATTCATACAGGGAAATGGTGCGCCGATCCAGAATTAGGATTGAGTTCGTTTGCCTGCTGGGACAATAAAACATATAAAAAGGCTATAGAAAACTTGTTTTCCAATTCCAAAGATTTTGCTGTTTTTGTATCGAACGATTATGACCTGAAATCCGGTGCTGACGGCGAAGATGTTTTTAGAAATGGAACCTTTATTGGTTGGGCCAACTATGATACTCGCTGGGCGGATGTCAAATTGATGGTCGATAAAGCAACATTACCATTCTGAATCGTAATAATTTTCCGGAATGGAAGTAGAACTTTCTGAAATAGTCTTATTATCTAGCAACAGTTTCACCTTAACCACAGGAGTTCCAAGATAGTCATTGGAGCCTTCGATCTCTATTGTGAGATGGTCCTTTAGATACTCGATCAACTCTTGTAGCATTTTTCTTCCTTTTATCGTTTGGTAATTTGAAACGCCGCTTCTAGTTTCCTTCCGTCTGGGCCTTTATTTTCAGCATCAAACAACTCTCCTCGAATAAGAGCCATAGCATGTCCTGGTGTAAGAAGATACCAATCATATAGTGGATGTGAATTCACAAATTGCTGGAGAGTGCGACCAACTGCGCCCATGGCTGGCTTATATGCTAAACCCTTTGCGGTAAGAATATCAAGAACGCCAGGATGGTCTACAGGAACTTCATTCAAACGAATTGGAGCCAATTTGAAATCTTTAAGCAATGCATTGATAGTGACTGCCGTGCATCTCTGTAAACCACCAAGAGCGAATTCATCCAGTTGATTTGTGTCTGTCTGCGATAATGGATCATTAATAACACCATAATAAACTCGTTTGAATTTCAGCGCTTTTGGATTAAAAAAACAAATACTGTCAACAGAGTCATCATAAACACCATCAATGCCATCATGTACCAATTCCTTCCACAGATTTGGATCGCTTACTTTACGAATATATGCTTCTCTCCAAATTCTAAAATCATGTTCATTTGAAAGATCAAGCAATCTAATATCGTCATTTACTTTATATTCGAGTACGACATCTTCCTCTTCGGTTCCACTGCCGGGCGAAGTATCTACATAAAAACCATGACCAAACACACCGTTACTTTGTGCAGGGTCAATTCCGAATTCTATTAATTTTTGTGCTGTTTCTTTTGATGTGCGGTGCCATACATAATCAAAATCTTCAAGATTCTCTACAATTTTAACGAAATCACGCATCGGTAACTCCTATCTCGTAATATTTAGTCTGTTGACACTAGGATACTCAATATCTATATTAAGACCTTCAGGAGAGCATAATGAACAAAGATAACAAAATCAACTACGATAGCAAAGCACTTACGTTAGATGAATGGAATAAATCCAAAGATATCTATTCTGATTGGGAATATAAAATCGTCAGAGACATTGTTTATCTACGAAAACATGTATCCGGAGATGTGAACGTTGTCGATACTGGATGGAACGTGTTTGACGCCAAATCCTAATCGATATATACTACAACTTCAACCATACACGGAGATTTCGATGTTGTGACCCCCTAAGCTCAGGAGAGCAATATGAGACAAGATATGAAGAAAGTTCTGACGGAAAGCCCGAGAGCAGGCTCTTCCGATGGTTATCGTTTTGTTCGCCAACGTGAAAACAGCGGCGATTACGATAATCTTCCGACACATCAAGGTATTCGGGCACCGCATGTCCGAAACCATGGCGGCAAAGAGTTTACCGATCATATCAGCCCTTTGATCCGTTATCTTTGGAGTTGTGTCGGCCGAAGCTGGAACGATGTTTGGAAAGAAATTTGTGAACGTGTTCCATCAAACAATACTGTTGATGGACATTTGAAGTCGCATGTCTTTCGAGAAATCGAATTAAAAACGATTGTTATAAATGATGAAATTGTTACAACAATTGGTCGCAAACCGACAGGTTTGTACGTCGATCCTCGGGATGGATTAATTCACGCCAATCTTCCTGACTATTCCCACAAATCTTATAAGCCCTTCAAAGTGGTTTATATTCACGGAGAACCATATTATTACGATAATGATAATAAAAACATAATGCATCCTCTTAAAGGCGATCGATCCATTATGCTTATCAACGAGCATCAAAAGGCTGTTCAAATCAAAGGCATCTGGTATGTGTTCAACTTCAAGAAGGTCGCAGAGCCGAAAACCGTCGAATATGTAGTTGACGGGAAAAGTTTCATTAAAAATGTAACTTTTTCTGCCTTCGATGAACTGCGTGACAGCATTGTTACTTCCGGTGTTTACCACACCAAGAAGCGGCAATTGTCATCCAAAGAGTTGAAACGGTACCATTTGGTGAACTCTGCGGGAATTTGACATAGTTCTAATTGCATGGCAATATCATCTTGGAAAGGATACCTACCATGCTAACCGACATGACATCCCTGCTTCAGGCCAGTGCCGAACCGTTGGCGCTGAAAACCACGCTGATCGAAAGTTTCATTTCATCCTTTATGGATGATATGAAATTGCCGAAGAAGCCTGTTCCACATATCTTCGTGATCGCTCGGAACAGGGCAACCATGGGGGGAGAAATTTACGTTGGTCGGATATGGTTCATATCCAGAGCTATCGTTTTCCTGTCGTGGGAATCGGAAGCAAACCAAAATAATTTTAACCCAATGCTGTCCGGGTTCCTCATTCCGCAGAAGAAGAACCAGAATAAACTGCGATTCAATACCTATGAAGTGGCTATCATTAACAAGAAGTCAGTAGATCGTGGCGCTTCTGTTATATTTTGTGAACGAAATGAAAATCCTGTCGATATTTATGGGCAATTTATGCAATGGAAATTGAAGAATAACACCGAAGGATTTTATCTATTTTCAAAGGAACGTTGGATTGAAATGCACACGACGCTGCATTCATGGTTTATATAAATAATGGAAACATTGAAATCGTTAAATGCGCTACTCTCAGATTATAGAAGCATCAAGGCTGCCAAGAGGTTTTCGGATATACAGGATGCCGGCAAAAACCACTGTATATCATGGAACGTCAGCTAGCTTTTCTCCCTACGATATAGAATCGCCTTGTTGGGTATCAACAAGCAAGGCGGTAGCCAAATGGTTCGTGGCTTACGATAGCGGCAATGAAAAACGCATTATTGAATATATAACTACCAGAACATTACGATTATTGTATGTTGAAAGTAGAAATACTTTCAAAGATATCGAAGACAGATTCGGATTTGATATGAGTAACGATCCAAGGTCCATGGCGCAATCAGTATGCCAACTTGGTTACGATGGATGGTATATTGAAGATAACTATATAGAAGGCGATGATACATTATTATGTGACGCATCCGTTCTAAAATTTAAATGTATCCACGAGGTCTCGGAATGATTTCGGAAGCCAGAAGTTTTGGAATATGGCTCGGTCGACTATATTTCACGCAATATGGAAAAGACCCAGGTATAAAAAATTGGGATTACGTCAACGATACCAACGGTCGAGGATTGCGATATCGTTTCATCTGTGACGATAAATTTGTCAAATTTGTAAATGAAAACGTCAAAAAAATACACAATGCGGGTTGGCATTTAACAACTCTTTCCCAGCGTAGCCGCTCGACATGGCAAATCGGGTTTGAGAAAATACTGACGAAACGAGTGGCTAAAGGAATATTCTGGCATTTAACACCTATTCAAAACGTTTTCTCGGTTTTGGAACACGGATTGATACCAAGACAATCTCGTTTCAGTATAAACTATCCTCAACCTAGAATATATCTAATACGAAATAAGATAGATGCCGAAAAAATGATAAAGAGCTTTGCTGTTCGAGAGACAAAGCCTATGGAATATGCATTGCTTCGTGTTGATCTTACGAAGGCAACAGGGATTAAACTACATATTGATCCGGAATTAAAAGATGTTGCTGTGTATACAACTCAATCGATTCCAGCTAACTTTATATTAGTTAAAGAAAATTTATCTCATTCTGGTGGAATGCGTCCTGATGCAGGGATTTAGCTAAATACATAAAAATCTGGAGATTTATCAACATGCATCCACTTAATTCTGAAAAGTATTTTGGAACAACCGGTTTAGCTATTTCGTATTATAACGGTACATCGGTAGTAACAGGATATATCACAAAGCAAATAAGCACAAACAAGTTTAATGTAACTGATGGCACTTATCCAAAAAATGGATTGATCTTGGCGCCGACAACCGCTATCGCCACTGATCTTTCGGCAAATCCAACATATTTCACGATTCCTGTATATCCATATAACGTTACGGCAACAGGAGCAACATTTACAGTCAATTATGGGGTACATGCTGCAACCGTTGTAAGCAGTCCAAGCAATTTCAACGTTGGTGACAGTTTGGCACTTCCGTCTGGTGCAGGAACATTGACTGTTGCATCATTAAGCGGCTCCGAGATCGCTACTGTAACTGTAGGAACTGCTGGTTCGTATACATCGCTATTTTCAAGCCCTGTCACTGCTACTCGTGCAGCCGGATCAGGCGAAACATTTACAGCGCATTATGGAGTTTACGCAGCCACTCTAGGCGCCGCTGGAACAGGATATGTCGTCAATGATGTTCTCACACTTTCTGGAACAGGTGGAGCGACAATAACTGTCAATTCCGTTACTTCTGGTGCCGTCACAACATTTACGCTTACGACACCAGGAACGGTAACTGTGTTGCCAAGCAATCCTGTTGCTGTTACTGGGGGTACCGGTACAGGAGCTACATTCAATTTGACCTGGAAATTACTTTCTGTATCAACATCAGGCAGCGGAACAGGATATAATGTCGGTGACACATTAACATTTGTCGGTTTAACAGCAACACTAGTGCCTACGGCACATATTTCTGGCGTTACTGCTGGCGACGGCGCTCCGACAACTATTACTATTGATGGTGCAGGACAAGGAATTTCTGTAGCAGCTTCATCAATTACAACAAGCACCACAACGGCAACATTTGATTTGAGTTATACGGTTGTAAGTGTATCTTCTTCTGGTGGAACTGGTTATGCCGTAAGTGATAACTTGTTCTTCGATGGAATGGTGGCAACTTCTATGCCTCTCGCTCATATTTCAACTGCAACTGGCGGAGCGGCTACAGCGGTAACCGTTACAGCAGCAGGAAGTGGTATTACAACAGCAGCGAGCACTATTAGTGTCGCTGGTGTTACGGAGTATGCTCTTACAATCAATCAGAATCGTCTTAGCACTACAGCCGGAAATGGTTACATGTGGAATACCAAGTCATCTTTCGAGAATTCAGCAGTTATTCTTACGTATTCGTGATTTTATAACGATGTGATTATGATAGGTTTAACGACCTATCATAATCATCTGATAAAAATGCTTACTGCTAGAAAGAATAGAATAGAAAAGATTGTGATCATTATACTCCACACGAGAATATCCCAAACGATTATCCAAAACCAGAAAAAAATGTGCAGCCACGGCAGCACTGTATTCAATGGTGAATTGCCGTAGACGACATATTGGAAAACAAAGCCAAAGGCAATGTACACCAATATGAACAAATAAATGGTTGAATGATCGTTCTTGTGCAAATGCCGGTGGGGTTCGGTGCGCATTGTCGATTACCGCTTCTATGTGTGTCATTGAACTAGAGCACAGATTTCTCGTATCGTCAATATTGCCTTGACATTTTTCTGGTCTATTTGTAAAGACGTATTTCTGCTGCGAGGGTGCTGAAACTGGTAGACAAGCAACGTTGAGAGCGTTGTGAGAGAAATCTCGTCAGGGTTCGAGTCCCTGTCCTCGCACCAAATGCCGATGTGGTGAAACGGCAGACACGTCAGATTTAGGTTCTGATAATCGAAAGATTGTAGGGGTTCGAGTCCCCTCATCGGCACCATTGATAAATACATGCATGTTGTGTTATCCCCATAAACATCCATACTTTCATGATGACCATCCGGTTTCATTAAACGAACATTTTTACAAAGAAACGTTCGATACACATCTCTTAAACGAGTTTACTTACAAAGACATGTTGCGAATCATCGATCCGAGAGATTTGCCGCATCGTGACTATGCGCCATTAATTCCATATGTTCGATATGTTGGAACCGAAAAAAACATAATGAAGTTTTTTGTTCCAAGCCCGACCAAAATTAATATGTGGAACACTTACATTGAATTTGTAGAATGGGATTCACAAGTTGTTGATACGAAAATAACTCCGACTGAAGCGGCCAGATTACTGTTGTGGTCTTCAGATATACGTGTTCACTGTGGTTGCCCGTCTTTTATATTTTGGGGATATCAATACATATTGACTCAACTCGATGCTTCCATATACAGCGAGGAACGGTATCCGCATATCAGGAATCCAAACTTAAAAGGAATCGTTTGCAAGCACCTTCGCAGGACTTTGAAAGTATTACCTTTTCATCTCGGAGACATGGCGACAGCAATCAAGCAGCAACGACAACATTTTGGTTAAGACCTTAGATTCATTCGTCGCAAGTCGCCACACAGTTCACATTTTTGATCATAATAATGCCCAATATTGATTTCAGTGTTTGTACCTAAATTCGCAACAATTGGACCTTCAAGAATATTTTTCCAAGTATGAATACATTTTTTTTTGACTATTCTGTTATTCATCATACCGCAATTCAGACAAACTCTGACTTGTGTCCGTTTGCTTCTATCAGTTTCCCATTTTGACCAAGAATGAAATAGAAAACATCTTTTCGATTTTAAATCCATCTTGGCTTCTTCGGCCAAACGTTTGAAATCTATTTTATTATCCATGGGCGGTTTCCATTATGTGATGTATATCTTAAATCATATTTAAGGGCAATGTATTCCAATCCGGATTCTCCGTTAAATCCGTATTCATTCCAATTATATCTTCTATCATGTAACTCTTGCAGATCGAGTAATAGTAAAGAACTGATTCCATCCAGACTTGGAATCCAAAACCGTTGGATCAAACCAGCAACAGAACGGCGTTCAAATTCCGGTTTGTATTCCTCGTCTGGAATCAAACAACCAATGGCACACTTGTTTCCGTTTTTTGATCTATAGCTGCAATAATTACCAGTTCTATCTATAGATCGGCGTAACATGCGACGCAAGTGGTTACAAACCTTATCGAAGGCTTCTTGATTGGTCATTTTGGCTCCATTAAATTTTGGCGGCAGGTTTTCCACGTTTTATTTTCAAAAATCTCGTGCCTGTTTTGTTACGCATAACAAGCGTTACGTTATGCTGATTGCCAAGATGATATTCATAAATGCGCTGACATGCCCGAGCCGCTTCCATTGCTTTCGAACGTCTCAGAGCAATCCTTTGTAGCTGATCGGGCGTCTTTGTTCGCAATTCATCATCATCTACGAATGCGGCAGGATCGATGACTTCTGCCATAGCGAGTATAGCAGCAGCCATATCCATATAGTTATGGACAGGCGTATTCCAATTCTTCTTCCTCGGCTTCTTAGCCTTGGAAGCAACTACTGGTGCTGTTTTGAAGGTAAACATAAGGCATCCGCAAAGGCATGCGCCCTGCGACCAATATCATTCATTGATGAGCGCAATCTTTCATGCCGCAATGCCTTCCACTCCTCCTGTTTATCCTCAGGAATGAATTTGATCGCCTCCTCATATTCTTTCCTGTTGCCGATAACAACTGAACGAAAGGCTTCCACCAACGAAGCCTTGTGGTAATTCTTAAAGAAGGCGAAACTTTCCGATATGGTGCGGCCGAAATTCGCCATAAACCATTTCTCAGCGCCGCCAAAAAGGAAAATCGGAACGCCTGGGCGTTCTTCATCGGTCAAATTATTGGCGCCATATTGGCCCCTACCAAGAACGCACGTAACCAAGGCAGCACATTCCAAGCTATCCGCCTGGAATGTGTACCGGTCGCTCAGGCTGATCAAATCATAGAGCATCTTCCGCCTTCAGGCTGGTCGCAGACGATTACGTATATCAGAAAAACGGTAATCTCGCAAGAGAACTCCGTCACAGAATGTCGGCTCTAGACATCCGCCTTTCTCTTGTTCCCGTGTCTGATTGTCATAGAGCACGAAATCGTTGCCTTCCTTTTCGACCCGCAATAAACCACGAGCCGACTTCTTGGTTCCAGAATCCGTCACAGGGTCCTTGAACAATACCCGATCTTCGCCGTTCACCACACCAAATGTCGCCTTGATGGCACAACCAAAACTATCTCTCGTCGCCATCTGATAGGTATATGAGCCGATGCCAAAAACGATGTTAGCGGAGGCGAAACCTTTCTTATACAGCGCTTCCAATATGTTGTATGCCCTTTGCAGCGTGATGCTATCGCCGTATATCACGCCAACACACGGCGCAAGAAGACGATGACCCGTGCTGGTGATGGAGCCATCAAAGATATCCCAAAGACATTCCACCGCACCTTTATATTCCGGAGAACCAATAGGTGCGTCAGGATCACCAGCGATGATCTTTACAGGATCGCCCGAATCGGGGCGGAAGACGAGCTTCGCAAATCCCAAAGCATCCGGCGTTCTCGCCAGAATTTCGCTCTTGAGATGTAGCGCATAATTCGTCAAAACCCGCCAAAAATCCCACGTGTCAGAAACGATGCTGACGATACCAGAAGGATACACAACAGTAATAAGACGCCTGAATGTATCAATTTCAGTTTCAAAACCTCCCATTGACATAACAGAATGTTCTGTCGCCGGAACTGATCCGCCGATAAATTCATCCGCACCGTTGTAGTAATTTTCCACGTAATCGATGGCGGATATCGTATCCGTTCCGGTGAACGATGCTAGATGACCGGCGCCACTGGCAGCAGCATCATGAATGCCAGACATACCACGAGCCGAGAAATCATGTCCCTGCCATGATACAAATTCCCTTGGAGAGCCAGTCAATTCCGCATACGAATCCAGCAAACGACGATATTCATAGGCAACGGTTGCTGAATGGATGGATTTCCAAAGCTCCGCCGAAAGTTGCGTTTCCAAATAATTCGTGATCCAGAAAAATTCTGGTTTGGTGTTTTGAATCGTCAATACCGGAACACGAATATTGACTCGGCTTCCTTCCGGTAATGCTTTGATCAAAATTGGCAAATATCCAAGATCATGCAGTTCTGCGATATGCTCGACGCTGACGGCGCCAACGCCAAGCGAACTGTCCATACGCCGCTTGTAACGAGCAACCACTTTCTCTTTCGGTTGATTGAAAAATTCTTGATTCCACGTATCTTGCAACAACCATTTGCACAGACCTTGCAAGCCGAAGAAAACAGTTTTGTGATCGAAATCAGGTAACACGGTCGCCAAACGATCATTACGACATGTGAAATTGCTGTAGACAAAGGATGTGCCAGGGGGATATTGGAAAAGATGTCCGGTCTTGTAGAAATCCGTTGCAGTCTCGGGATAGATTTTCATCGTGTCTTTCCTTTCGTTATGAAGACGTTATTTGGGGCGTCGTTGTGAAAACAATTCGCAACGTAGATATTATCGATCAATCCATCGAAAACACCGAAACCTTGACTAAAGATTCCGTGTGTCACCCAAAGATTGATCTTGCCGGTTGTGAGAGGACGCAAAACCTTCGCAAGTTCAGTGAATGTGCGTCCACCGTCACAAATATCATCGATGATGAGAAAAGATTGATCACCAATCGGACCACTATGAACTTTTGTTTCAGTAATCTCGCCAGTGTTCGTGTTGCGGATTTTTTCCGCCGTAATCATCGGCCTGGAAAAAGCTTTCGCACAAGCCAAAACCCGCTTCATGGCGCCAGCGTCCGGTGCCACCAAGACAGAATCCTCGGTAATCGTTTTCGGAATTAGACTCGCCGCTGAAACATTTTCACAACGATTGAGAACTCCCATCGCCACGTCACTATGAACATCCCATACCACGATCTTCTCATAATTTTGCAGATTTAAGATGTCGGCAATAACTCGTAATGAAAACGCTTCTCCCGTCTCACAGACACGATCTTGCCTCGCATACGGCAGATACGGACATTCCAAATGAATTTTCACAAAGGGATTGATGCGGCGCAATGCATCGGTGATCAGAAGAAGTTCCATCAGGTCATTCGATGAACGTATATGAGCCGTGATCACAACCCGTCCATATCGTCTAATAACCCCAGACATTTCTTCATCTATGCGAACTTGTATCTCCTTGCCGCCATGAAAAATAAAACCAATCCACCCAACAGGTGTCGAATATCCTTCACTATCATGCTCCGCACGTAAGTACAACATTGCCGGTCCCTCCATTCAACGATAGACTATAAACTATCATCTACCCTTATGTCAAACATAAAATTAGTATGAAGCATTGCGAATTTTGAACTTTTGTGCGATGATGGAAGCTACAACTTGGAGATAGGATATGAAAAAGCCTGTGTCGGATGATGATGCGGTAAAGCAGATGGAGTTCGAAGAAGCGGTGCGTGATCTTGCCGATGGAAGTGGTTTGACGAGCAGGAACATTGCCAATATTTTTGCCAATCTTTCGGCTGAGTATGAAATGATTGCTAATGACGAATAACGTTCATTTGATTACATCGTCCAAGCTTTGGATTGAGGGTTCTGCAATCGAGCAATTGCATAATGTCGCCAACCGTCCGGGAATAATTCGAGCCGTTGGTATGCCTGATATTCACCCTGCGAAGGGTGCGCCGAATGGTGCTGCATTTCTTTCACATATCATTTATCCAGATTTGGTAGGAACGGATGATGGATGTGGAATGAGTTTGTGGGTGACAGACGTTTTGGCTAGAAAAGCCAAGCTAGACAAACTTATTGATTACATGGACGGATTAGATCAACCTTGGGATGGCGATGCAACCCAATGGTTGACTGATAGAGGCATCGAACCAACTGGATATGAGAGCGGCTTAGGGACGCCTGGATTCGGAAATCATTTCATCGAAATCCAGCAAGTTGAAAAAATCCTCGATGCTGCTTCTTTTGACATTCTTGGTATGTCAGAGAACCATTTACATCTGACCGTGCATTCCGGTTCCCGAGGTTTCGGGGAATCGATTATGATGGATTATTCCTCCCAATTTGGCGCCAAAGGCGTTGAACCAAATTCCATAGAAGGGCAGAAATATCTAAAACAAAACGAACATGCTATCTCCTGGGCAGTTGCCAACCGTCAACTTTGCGCAAAACGAGCATTGGATGCCATCGGCGCAGATGGTAAGCAAATACTTGATATCTGTCATAATTCTGTTTCTGAAACATTTGTTGATGGCTGTTGCTGTTGGTTGCATCGCAAGGGAGCGGCGCCATCTGATAAGGGTGCGGTAATCATTCCTGGATCACGCAATGCTTTGAGCTATGTCGTGATGCCCATTGAAGGCGAATCCTTGAAATCGTTGGCGCATGGTGCCGGGCGAAGGATCAACCGTTCTGACGCTGCTGGAAAGCTTGCCAATTATTACCGTGGCAAGGATATGAGGCAAAACCAATTTGGCGGAAGACTTATTTGCGGTCAAAAAAATCTGTTGTGGGAAGAAGCCCCGGAATGCTATAAGCCGATCAACACCGTCATTGATAGTTTGGTCGAGGCAAACTTGATCCATATTATTGCCACACTAAAACCTATCCTGACATTCAAAACTTCTGAAACGTTTGATGAACAAATCAAACAGGACCGGAAACAAAGAGAGAAACTTCGCTCACAACAGCGTCAGGAAAAGAGACGATGAACGATACGGATACGATGCCAGTTTGTCCAAGAAAGCCTTCATTGCGATGCGTTCCTGGTCCGTCCTATGGAGATTGCTGTCGAATAACGCCGAATAGTCCTGTTGGATTTTCGGTAATTTATCGAAATCCAGATCATTGGGATATCTATACGGCTGGACGTGGCGGCAGAGCTTTTCGTATTCGTGGCGAACCAAACAATGTCATGGTTTTCGATGAAAGAGAAATGGACGGACTTCCATCGCATCCTCGTGATGTGCGTTATTTTCGAACCGTGAGCACTGCGCTTGCATGGTGCGCCGATGAACTGATGATGGAAGCTCAAAAATGAAAAAAGTTGGATTGTTTTTGTTGGGTATTGTGCTCGGAACAATCCTTGCCGGATTGATCATAGCGTTTCTAGTATACCTTCCTTTGATACCAGATACTATCAAAACGATCATGAGTGGATTGCTTCTTATTGGCATCATGTGGCTAATTGCGACACATCCAGGACCTAACAAAAAATCTGACAAATGATATGGCTTTTATTCACGATTGGTCGAGGACCAGCCGAAAGCGAGATTGCGTGTTCGCTTGCCTATCGTGCTTTTTTAGCGGAGGCGAACGCAGCAAATATTACTGTAACATTACTCGATGCCCAAGAAACCAAAAATGGTTTTCAATCCATTCTTGTTGCACTTGATGGCAAAAAGATCGAAGATTTTATATCGTCATGGCAAGGAACTATTAAATGGACATGCCAGAGCACGTTACGAAAAAACTGGGGAAGAAAGAACTGGTTCATATCGGTGAATGCTATTCGACCGCCGCCAGAATCTCTTGCATTCAATCCAAGTGATATAAAATTTGATACCTATCGTGCTTCGGGTCCTGGCGGGCAAAATGTCAACAAAGTCAATTCGGCTGTCCGGGTGATACATATTCCAACTGGTCTGACTGCGCAGGCACAAGAAGAACGCTCACAACACAGAAACAAATCTTTGGCGCTTGCAAGACTGATAAATATGCTGGATCAAAATTCCAAAGATGAAGCACGCAAGGTTGACAAACAAAAATGGAAAACGCATGATGACATCGAAAGAGGTAATCCTGCTCGATGTTACAGTGGAATGAACTTCAAGAGGAATTCATGAAAATTTTATTTGCTATATCAAAATATTATAACAAGATCGTGTTTGGACAAAGGTTTATGGAGCTTTCGTTCTACATATACGATATGAGTAAACTCTAATCCTCCTCATCAAATTCATCTTCGTTTGACATTTTCTTCTGAGCATATTCGTCACAGAGACGAGAGAGTTTGGATAATTGATCAGATGGTTGGTTCTGCGAACCTATGTGTGGAGTCCAGAGGATTTGCATTTCCGCCATGTTATAACTGAATATCATAAATTTAGCCATTTCAACAATGATCTGTCGAAGATTGCTTTTATCCGTCTTCATGGCAAGATCAAGATAATTTTTGAAACGATGGGGGATACATGTTTCACCGCCGCTACTAAATGCAAACGGATGAAGAAAAGCGTTTGTCGTGGTATCTATTTCCAAACTAACAGATTTTGAATGTTTAAGGATTTCTATTCCTCGAATGCCCTCCTCGATAAGATACTCTAAACTGGAATTATTGCCAAATTTGTCAATACCCCAAGACACGATTTCATCAAAAACAAACCGATGAACCATCATACGATTCACTCTGATACCAGGAAGCGAGGTTTTAACCTCAATCCAAGACGGCGTGCGTAGATAAAGGCGTCCTTCGTGGATAGCTTTTTCGATAAATTTGAAATTTATATCTGTCTTCCTTACGGCAATGTCATGATATTCATTTTCTCCTTGAGCCACTTCGGCTAGATATTTTTTGAAAACATCGTTGATATAGTCAACATGCCAATCTGCCGAGGGATTTTTGATGGTGCCATAATCGTTATAAACACCATATGTTTGAATTGTGATTGGAGTGCAAAGATCATTGGAATAACAAATAAAACCACTGTCTCTCATATAGCCGACTTCGCCAATAAAGAAATCGACCACTTTGTCGCCATACAAAATCGGCAATTTCGATATGCCGCAACACGCATTCCAGCTACCCACGTCATTCCTCCATAGTTACGGGGATTTCGCCGTCGAAAATAACACCGACTCTATTTGTGACTTTCGAAAAGATCGGCATATCAATCGACTTTATAACCGATCTTGTATACATCTGATCTGGATCAATAATTCGTCCTGCCGTTTGAATTTTTTTGATTATTGTTTCTGACAATTTACGCTGTTCAAGCACACGACGAACAAACGTTCCACGTTTGAAGAATGCAGGATAATCGTTGAAATTAACACCTTTTTGAAACAACATTTCTTGCATTTCGGAAGATGATTTCTGATAGAGTTGCTTTGTGGAATAGTAATGTCTTGCGGCCATTGAAATTGCATTCTTGGTAGCATCGGCTGTACGCCAAAGAAACATATTTGCAACTTCAGTATCATTTGGTAATGATATCACTCGACAATCGAAATGTGGAAGTTTATCGACATAGGATGATATACTGGTTTGCAAAACGGCTCTTACAAAAGCAACCGTTGCCATAGAGGCAAGAACACTGGTCATCTTCTGAATCTTGCCTTCGAAAAATATTCCACTTTTAAAACTATCAGCTTTCCACGTCAAAGAAATTTCGTCAGATTGGGTATATCCTATCTTGGCATGGGTTGCCCCAACGAGATGTTTTGTGGTCTCGATCATAGCATCAACAAAACGAGAATCATAAGGTCGTTCCATATCTTTTGTAAAACGATGGAAACTCCTCCCGTCAAGACGTGCATAGATCGGCAATAGTGGAATAAAACGTCGTTCTGTTTCGACGCCCTCGTATAACTTCATGCGGTTTCCAAAATCATCAAATGCCGACATGTGGCGTCCTCTTACAACCAAATCAGATTATCTTTGCTGATAGAATAAGTCAAGGTCAGAAACGTTCATAAGCTGGCAGTTGCGGGCAGAGTGTCATAATAAATTCTCTATATGAATCACACAAAGCGGAAACCGTTACTATTGCTTTTTCGCCTTCCTGAAAAACGCAATGCTTTATTTCTTTTGCATATGCATAAGAGTAGTACGGATTTGAAGCGATTGCTTTTTCGCCTTCTAGGAATGGACCTTGGATTACATTTCTAGCGTAGCAAAATGAATAATGCGCACTCGTAGCAATTATTGATTCTGCTTCTATGAATCTGGTGTTCAAAACTTTTTGGGCATAGTCATAAGCGTATTGAGCATTTCTCATCGTCAAGATAAATCTTCTGGCTTCAACAGAACTATCTCTTATCGTGAGAATGAAATTTACCCTTCGTACCTTGTAGTCGATCATCAGACCAGACTCCGTTAGTGTAGCGCCTTCGATTCTTCCGACCCTACGAGTTGCAAGACATTTACAGCCTTTCGATTATCGCCAATATCTTCCAACCATATACCAAGGCAGTCCTCAAGCTCGCCTGTAAAACCAAGGCATTCACATACCATCCATACGGCTTCTGGCGATGGCACAGAATTAATTTTAGATGTTGACATACTCATATGACGACATAGTCCGATTTTCTGGGTCTCAAACGTGAAAGTCACTTCATAGTGCAGAGGAATCTTGACAGTCATGAGCTTCATGATTTCCAAAAACGCTTCCTTGCCAATATTATTATTCTTCTTATTTTTAATGAAATTATCGGCATCGATGACATTGGAGAGCGCTAGTTGATACAAGCCCTCCAAAAGAGTTTTCTCATCCGGACCAATGAAAACTGCCATGATGTGTCCTCCTCGTCTATCATAAATCTATCGTTGCTGGCTGGATCAGTCAAGATGATCCAAGTCCTTTAATCAGGTTTGTCGGCAAAGAGCGGCCAAACCTGATGAGGACTGAATATAACCCAGGAATCTCTGCCACGATCCTCTAACGCATTTTTATATACTAGACCATCATAGCCTTTTCTTCTAAGAAGTTCTATAACTTTTGCTTTAATCGTATTCTCCAGAAAATTTCTATCAATTCTATAGTATTGTTCTAACGAAATTTTACCATAACGCTTTTTGCGATATCTCATATTTTCAGATCGTACTTTATCGAACGTACCAAAAGCTAGATATCTTAACAATGACAATGGGTCATGGGATGTATCTACCCTATCTGAAATTCTTAACGGATTCTTAATATTCAAATAAACAGGGTAAATTGAGCGGCTGAAATTATTATCAATACGATTTATCTTTAAATCAGATATAACGTCCTTTATCCTTTTATTAGCCGCTCTGACTGATCCGAAATGTGAAAGCGGATAAAAGCGCCTAATTCCTTTTACTACCTTATCATGCTGATTAATCGTTCCATGATACATAAGTTGCGGATTGCCGAATTCATCAACAACCTTTGAACCAGCAAACCATTTCATGAAATCTTTTGATTTAACATTCACAGATTCAGTAACAAACTCTATATCGTCAGTTTGTTCATTCATAGCATAGGTGTAAAGTTTATATAGTCTACGCAACATCTTTTTTTGATTTGGTTTTGTAATATTAGCAAGAAACCTTTTTATATGATCAGGTTGTTCAGACGGCATAAGATTTTTTATCGTTTCTTGAAATGATGGTGCTATGTTGTAAACACGCATCAACCTTTCTCTTCTTGATGGGTCTAAACGCACAGCCTCAATAAAACTTATTAGTTTAGAAACTATCATGTGGTAAAACGCATTAAGCTCCAAAGGATTATTGTAGTAATAGATTGGATAATGTTTAATGTGTCTAAAAGGTATGCCTTTATAATGACGTAATTTGATCGGTATTCTTTTCAGATCAAGCAAGTGTATCAACTCATGTAATACTATGCCATAGGCAGTGCCGTAAAAAAGAAGTTTGGGCGCATCATTGTTGTCATCTAGTACATTGAAAATAACTCTATTATAACTAGCATGTCCGCTCATCTTTCCATTTACATTTTTTTTACCAAAAAGAAATTTTACATTTTTCGTTTCTGGTATACCTAAGGTATCACCATCAACTACCATGTATATTCTACCGTTATATTCTTCTGGATATGGACGTTGTTGTCTAAGAGCACTTATGATCTCTCTAACTTTTGAGACCATAGAAACATCTATTTCCGGGCTTTCTACTAGCATGCTATATTTAGCGTCTTTACAATTTTTCTATTTGCTTCTATCATATCCATATGGCAATCGATTTCGAACAGCGAAGGGCGAACTATATCCTGGTGACAAAGGACACGTCACCAGAAGCCAGAGAATTCATGGCTTCAACACCGGAATGTGCTTTAGAATACGCAAAAGATGTATTGTTGGGTAGGTTTATCGAAGCAGAAAAAATAATCGCTAACCATGCATCATTATCTTATTATTATGCAATAATATTGAACGCAAGATTTCTGGAAGGAGAAAAAGCGATTTCGTCTAATGCACTATACTCGTGTTTGTATGTTAGGGATATAATCAAAGGACGATTTCCTGAAGCAGAAAAAGAAATTGCTCTCATACCGATATGTAATTCATGGTACAATCGTTATATTTCGAAAGGCGAAGACGTGATATCTTTTTTTCTGGAATATAGAATGATGATGGAGGAAAAATAGAATGGAATTGTTAGAACAACTTGGTATCAAACGACTTCGAGATATCATCAAAGAAAAATCTTTTCGTAAGGGAAAGTTTACATTGGCTTCTGGGAAAGAAACCGATTATTTCTTCGATTTAAAACAAACCATGCTTGATCCAGAAGGCATTAGTCTGATATCTTTACTCACTTTACTCAAGCTAGAACGTCTCGGTTATGATGGCGTTGCTGCGGTTGGTGGTATGGCTACAGGAGCTATCCCACTGATAACTGCACTCAGTATTCAATCGTTTCAACGTGGCAACCCAATCAGTGCATTCTTTGTCCGCAACGAAGTCAAAGATCATGGCACAAAGCAGAAGGTCGATGGTCTAGTACCAGCAGATCGAGTGATCATGTTAGAAGATGTAACTACAACTGGCGGTAGCGTTCTAGCAGCTATACATGCAGCACGTGCGGTATGCGCAAAAGCGCAAATCGAGGATGTCATTACAGTAATCGATCGTCTCGAAGGAGCCAAAGAGAATTTAAAAATCGAAGGTATCAAACTGCATGCACTGTTTAAACGTAATGATTTTGACTAATTAAACTTCTAGATTTAGGCTTTTGTTTTATAAGAACTTTCGTGATATTATATAATTTCATTACGAAGGTTTCAAATAGTGACTATAAAGTATATAAATAATCGTGAACTGTTAGCCGAAATTCAAAGAAGCAAGGCTACATTTTGTTATTTTACATCGCCCATCTATTCTATGTATGACGTTATTCTAACGTCCCTTGAAGATTTAACACCAGAATTCGTTGCAAGTACGAGGATAGCTAAAGCGGCTAAGCTTTCTAATAAAACAAACGTTATTGATCCACAATCAATTGATCCAGAAACTATCGTGTTTCGTCTTATGACGGATAGTCATTTGCCTTTAGAAACAGATGAAAAAAGACGACGCAAATCCGTCACAACAGGAGAATGGGTAGCTAAACCGAATTTTCCACCATTTAAACATTACATAATGAAAGATGAAAAACCAGTTGAAGTTGGTAGATCACACTGGAAAAATGATTTTGAAGATGGCGCATTCTGTATAGAACACGGGAAAATAACAAACCGTCTTGCCCAAATGTTCATGCTCCTGGTGGATCATTACTCTCTTAGAGGAAACTGGCGGGGCTACTGTGTAGACGAACAAACTGAAGCTCTCACGCAGCGTGGTTGGTTAGGAACCAACGAGATTAATGAAAATGATCTAATTCTTTCATATGATTCTGGTCAACTAAAATGGTCAAAAATTAAATCAATTTTCAGAGACGATAATTATGATGGAAAGATGTTTCATCTTTCCGTAACGGGTATGGACGCTCTTGTAACTCCTGGACATAAATTCGTTACAGATAATGGGCTAAAAGAAGTTGAATATCTCTTGGAAACTGACAAGATCATTCTCACGGGTGATCCGTTACCTGATGGAGAAGGCAACTATACCGATGCGTTTGTAGAATTAGTTGGGCGGGTTGTTACCAAAGGCATTGACAATCTTGCTCATTTACCTAGAGAAATCGTTACTGAAAACAAAATTCTTTCAATGCAATTTCTCTTGTCCTTGTCTCAAACTCAGCGAGAAATTTTGATCAATACCATGGTCAATGCTGATAAAAACTATTGCCAAAAAGCGCAAATTGATGCGTTTCTGGCTCTATGCACGATGGCAGGATATAGAACATTCAATCAAAATAATGCTGTATCATTTTGGAAACCATCTCAAATTTACTCAAAAATTGACGAAGACATACCAACTGTTGATTATAAAGGGAGGGTTTGGTGTCCGGAAACCGAGTACGGATCATTTATGGCACGCAGAAATGGCTATATCTATTTGACAGGAAACAGTTATGTTGACGAAATGAAATGTCATGCTCTGATGCATTTATCGCAGGTTGGCTTACAATTTGACGAATCGAGAAGCGATAATCCTTTTGCATTTTACACACAGATTGTTAAACATTGTTACACAAGAGTATTGAATTTGGAAAAACGAAATCAAAGTGTTCGTGATGATTTGCTGATAATGTCTGGAGTCAATCCTTCTTATACAAGACAAGTTGACAATGAGATTGACCAACATGAAACGAAAAATTCTAATGACGACTCGGTAAAAGCACCGGCAAAACGAGGCCGAAAACCAAAGGTTAGATAGTAGAAATTTGGAATGCAAGCGGAGTAAACAGTCGATGCAATTTTGGAGGATTTGCTGATGGATCAGAAAACAAAAACGACCATTCCCGTTCACAATGCTACCGTTCGAGTCGCATTCAACGAACGAGGCGAAGCAATTGGCGTTGAACTGATATGTCTGTTTGAGCACAATCAGATCAACGATCTTCCAGATATGTTTCGTGACAGTGCGTATCACGTGCTGGACAAATATGTCAGGAAACCTTCAAGCAGTTAGTCTAATCGGTCGGCCGGATTTCTTCCAGTAATCAATGAGTTTTGACAAAAAAAGCGGGGCCGACTTTGGCCCCGCTTTTGAAAACGAGATCGTTCAGGCACGCCGCCGCTTGGCAAAGATCAGGCCGGTCATGCCGACCAGGAAAAGCGCCAGCGCCGCCGGCTCGGGCGTGGCAACGACCGTCGTCGTCGTTTCCACGAAGGTCTGATTCGGACCGTTCGTGGGAACCAGCGACACCAGGGATTCGCCGTGATCGCTCGTCCATACGCCCAAGCCCAAGACGCTGTTCAGATCGCCAAACGCATTGTTGTCGACATCGGTCCCGCCATTGGTGATGGAGAATATTGCACCATCGTTATAGATCACCTCAAAGGAACCGGTGTTGATGATGCCCTTGATCCCCGACGAATTGCTTGTGATCGCCCAGAGCGCCGCCTGTATTCCGGCATCGTTTGCGCCGGACCCACTCGCTGCATTCGTCAGCAGCAAAAGCGCCTCGCTGGACTGCGTCGAAGTGAACGCCCCGGCGTTTCCGATCAACCCGTTTTCCAGCGTGTACTGCCCGTTACTGTTGTATTCGTCGAAGATGTCGGTGCAGTAGATCAGGGAGGAAGGTCCACCGCCAAGCGAAGCATTGAGCGGGCTGATATAGGCGTCCACGGGTCCGACATTACTTGGCGTCCCCGTGTATGAGACGTAACCCGTTTCGTTGAACGCTGGACTGGCGTTGAGCGTTCCTGCCATGGCAACGCTGCCACAGAAGGAGAGTGCGGTTGCAAGCATCGCAGCCGCTTTCAGCGTTCGCATGACGGAATTCTCCAAGAAAATTTTCATCCGAACTCTCCTAACACGTTTCCGTGCGGAGTCAAATAGTTTTGCGAGTCTCAGAAAAGATATTCTTTTGCGATAACCGCCACGCCGATACCGAAGGAGATTAGGCCGCAACTTGTCCAGAAAATAAGAATGGCACACATGGTTTTCATGAATGCTCACTTTTTGGATGAAGGAACGCTCTCAGAGACGGGAAAACAACAGAAAACCAAGTCCATAGGCTTTGGCATTCGAAATGCCATGCGCCACCGCATGTTCAAATAGATCGGGCGCAACAATGTTGGCAATTCCGTTAAAGTGCCATATCGTTTTGAACAATCCACGACTCGTAACAAGTTTTGATTCTTCTGCATTGTAATCGGCCGATGTAAGGCCGATTGCTTCAACCTTTCGTTCAAACCATTTTAGCGCATCTGGCAAGCCGACAGCACCCTTGCGATAGTGCCCACGCCTCAGATGAGCGTCAAAACTAAAACAAATTTTTGAACCTTCGCCAGGAATGATAACTTCCTGCCATTGTCCATGACCGATCAATTTCGTCCTGCGACGAACCGAAACATTTCTCGAATCGCTATACTTCCAGATGTAATCTTTTTCCGAACTATTGTCTGTTTTTAACAGAGAATCAATCCATTGATGTTGCTCAAACAGATCAGAAGTTGGCGCTTCAAGTACGGCTTCGTATAGCATTATCACTTTCCTCACTGACAGAAGATACGCCAGCAGCGTTTGGACTATACACCGCTAATAGAAAAACGCAAGGACAAAATTTTTGCTGCGATTGGACTTGATTCCAGAGGTTATTTGAAGTTATACATGAGATATCTTAGATGGATCGTTGAACATGTTTAATAAAGCTGTGATATTTTCTGATTTGCATTTTGGCCGATCTGGAAATTCTCCTATAGCGAATAAAGATAATCTCAATTTCCTTGAATGGGCGATCGATGAAGCCAAAACTTGGGGAGCGACGCAGTGCTTCATGCTCGGAGATTGGTTCAATAACAGAAATAGTATTGGTGTTGCTAGTTTTAACGCTGCCCTCAGTGGCTTGGAAATGGTTTCGGCGGCCTTTGAGAAATCTTGGTTTATTAGCGGAAATCACGATCTCTTCTTCCGAGATAGACGAGACATAACATCGATTGAATTTGCAAAACATATTCCCAACATCTATGTGGTGAATGACCCGTTTACTATTGATGAGGTAACGTTTTTGCCTTGGTTGATGCCGGGCGAAGATAAGACGCTTGATCTTAGGAGTCGCTATGTATTTGCTCATTTGGAGTTGTCTGGTTTCATGACCAATACTCGATATACAATGCCTGATACGGAACATTCACAAAAAGCCGATTCGTTTGTCAATCAAGAATATTGCTTTACGGGTCATTTCCATCAACGGCAATTTCGAAAAAACGTTTGCTATATCGGAAACGCCATGGGTTTTGATTTTTCCGACGATGGCGATCCAGATCGTGGTATCATGTTGTTGGAATATGGCAAAGAACCTATTTTTAAAACGTGGCCGCAGCAGCCATTATATTCCTCGATGAATCTGTCAGAAATATTGGATAGACCAGAAAAATTGTTAAGACAAAATATGACTGTTCGAGCAAATATCGATGTGGTGCTCAGCTATGAAGAAGCACAGGAGATTCGTGATGTATTGACAAAATCGTTCAGTTTACGAAAATTAGAATTGGTAAATGGAAAGCTTGAGGAGGAGGAATTCAATGATACAAATGTACAATTTCATACCGTAGATCAAATCGTCATCGCAGGTCTCGAAAGCGTGCAAAGTTCTGAACTCTCTCCCGCCAGATTAATACAAATCTATAACACCTTGAGGACAAAATCATGATTTTCAAAACAGTTTGCCCAAATTGCAGAAGCCGGAACTTTATGGAAACCGTATCCATAGAGAAATGTTATGACTGTGGACTAGAATGTGACTATCACGGAAGCGGAGCTAATAGTGTATATAAAAACATGATGGAAGAACAAGCATATCGAAAAGAACTAGAACATCAAGAAGAACTTGATGATTGGCATCGTTCATATGATGAATGGGAAAAGAATAGATAAATAAATAATAGATGCGAAACTGGATCAAACTTTTCGAAAACCAAACTTCAATTGGAATTGGTTATCATGGAACAAGTTCCAACTTTGTGAAATCCATTCTTGAGCATGGTTTGAAATCCGATCCTGAGTTTAAAAACGAACGAGGTTCTTTAGAATCTTACAAAGGCGCATATTTTAGCGATACTTTCAGCGTCGCACTATATCGTGGATCGCTAACTGTTGAAAAAGTTGGCGGGAAAACTGTCGTAATCGTTTGCGATATACCTCTTGATGTTGCCGGGGACGAAGATGCTATCACGGATTTTGTTAGAGAGGAATTATGGCACAATCTAGATTTAGATTTAGAACGATATAAATCTGATGAAGAATATAGAAAAGAAACAGACGACCAAATTGAAGATGAATTCGATACAGCTTTTGATAGCACGATGCCATCTGAATTTATGCAATTGCTTCTGTTCTATCTAAATGGCGGAAATATCATAGACGATCCTGTTGCTAAGAACCTCATTGACATTATATCGAGAAAGATTGGTGTTAACACTCGTGCATCTGGCAACTATGAAGCTAAATCGTTCAGAGTCCCAGAAGGCATAGATAAGACTCGAATTCTTGCTGTTGTAGAATGCAATTATAATGATGAAGATTTTGATCCTAGTATATTGCCGAATGGTTTGACATTAAAAGTTATATACGGTAATCTACCAACTTCTACAAAGAAGGAATTGAGCCTGTGACATTTGTTTTAGAGAATGATGAAGAAGACAATTCAGAAAGTTTCATACAGTTAATAAGAGAAATGTTAAAGAAAATGAACATTGATCCAGACTCGATCATCATTAAGCCCTGTACCGCAGAAATAGATTTCGAATCTGGGACAATTATATGGGATATAGGAACGATTATCTGGGAACCAGGGAACGAAGAAATTCCGTGATGCGTTAAGACTTTAGAATCTTGTTGTACTGTGCTCGTTCATCATCATCCATCTCTGTAGCATAATCGAAGGTTCCGGGGGTTCGAATATCATACAATGTCAATTCTTTTTTAATCAAAGGTTCTTTGATGAGCGGTTCGCCATCAATACCTGTTTCGCTATATCCGAGATCGTCTAAAACTCGAACCCCGGTCACCAAGTATATTTTTCTATTTCCGGTAAATACCTGATGCAGAAGTTCATCGGTGCTGTTGCCAGCTACATCTATTTCCCATTTGCCGTCTTTGAATGTAACATCATAAACACTAATTCCAGGTTCGATGTTCGATGTTCGAAACATGGCGCTCGTGGCGTTCGGCCAATGATGGATAGTTGATTTTCCGTTTTCTGGTAAATCACCAATACGAAGAAACCATTCTCGTTTCTCTCGTTTTGGCCGCTTTGTGATTTCCGTAATGCGCATCACATATTTATATGAGCGTTTCTTAATCCTCGTCGGGCATGCATTGATCGCAATACCCGCATTTATCGTCATCCTCACGTACTAAATCAGTGCTCGAAAACCACCAGCCACAGCCCTTGCATTCCTCGACTGGATGCGGAGGATCAAGCAATTGATCTTCAACCTCGCTGATATCTTCGTCATCCAAGTCAAGACTCGCCAGTGCTTGCACGAGCGTCTGACAGGTGCCTTCCAACGAGAATTGTAATATTTCAAGCTGGTCCTTGGTCATGTCCCTTACCAAACAGATTACTCTATCACGCTACCACAAAATCTGAATCTGTCAAGCGAAGGCGATTTTCCCACTTGTCGATATAATCTTTTTTCTTGTTATACGGCCATATTTTATGAGCGATCATGTATCGTAAATCCTTCATAACTTCTTCTTCCGATACAGGAATCATTGACTCAGTATTATATTCTTTATGAATATCTTTTAACGAAACTTTTCCTCTGATATCGTAATAATTTCCATTCGATTCAATCATAAGATGAAACCAATTCCCTTTGTCTCCTTTAGGCTCGGCGCCAACTATTTGACATGGAATTCCACGATTTTTGAGACAACGATAAAGAGCAATGGCAAATGAAAAACATTGTCCTTGCGTGGCGCATAAGATTTGGTTCTTATTGAAGCGACTGCGTTTTATCAGTGTGTCTATCATATCCATCAAAATGCTCTCACAAAAAAGCCAGAGTTGGCGCCATGTCCGTATTTATCCCCTTGACAGCACTCATACACGTATTACAATCCTAGCATGAACTTTGATGAATTCCTAGACTTTGTTATCGATGATGGCATCGAGGCGTGCCGTCTTGATTATTGCCGCTCTGGTCAAGAAATGAAACTCCAAGGCTCTATTAAGGGTTTCGAGGAATGCAGGCATAAGAATCCACTGGAGCTTGCTGCACTTCTGAAGGAAGCAAACGCCAAAATTTTTTCGAAGTTACAGGAAGGAAGAGCCAGTGGACGACAGACAGCAGATTATTGGTATTGGCGGCATCGTCACGCCGAAATAGAATGGGTTTGCAACGTTGCCAGCGTCGTGTTGATAAACGAGGGCATTGTTCCTATCATTCAACCATCTTCGAGAGCAGTGATAAAGGCGGCGGAAATAGTTGGAGTCAAGGCTCAATCGTCAGAGTCTTGATCAAACAGTTCTGCTCTATCATCCATGCAACTATATTCGCTACATAATCTGGAGATAATTTCTTAGCTTCTATATGTTTCACTCTTTCCGTATCAACATAACCAGGACGAAGATTCATCACCCGACATATAGATTGAACCTGTAATTGTTCTATGGCTTTATCCAAAGCCGATTTGAAAACTGCATACGGATGTGGAAAACTCTTTATACCATCTCCGCTATTGCTGCTGATCGAAACAATAGTTTTGTGATCATTCTTCCAACGTTTATGCATGGCATACAACATATCCACTTGTGCCACCCGTCGATAAGCATTGTTGATGAATATATCTGCATCTTTTGCTGCATCGGCTATTCGTTCCACAGTATCAATATCAGCCAAATCATATCCAGTGCTTCTCGAAAATCCCAAGACTCTATGTCCCTTATATGTATAGAGATCAGCGATTGCTTTGCCAATACCAGAAGTGTGTCCGGTAATGGCAATCACGGTTCTTTCAATGCTCCAACAAGATGATAGCGATCATCTAGACCGCCGTTCATAGCGGTATGTAATATAGTTGTTTCTGTAAGATAAACATGACCATCGGCCGGAAGATGTACTACTAAAGAGTCGTTTGGAAATATCATCAATGCTTGAGGATTTGTAACCAAAGGTAGATGGAGACGAATTGATGAATCTCGATGGACGGAATAGCATGTTCTGCTCCTCATTCGCATCAATCTAAACCTTCCTATTTGATATGGAAGTGAAAGAAACACTTCGTACAGATAGGAGTTTTTGAAATTTTCATTGAACGTATCAAAATGTTTTTCTCTAACATTGGTATCTTTCAATGATCCAACACCTTTGAACACCTTCTCTATTTCATCCGTGGTTTGGTGTTCATGTGTCATGTTTATTTGACCAAGTTTTCCCCATCCGTATTTTCCAATGATCAAGACACATTCATTCCACAATCTAGCGACATCGTATTTTATATCAAGTTTTCGAACAATCATTTGCTGAAATTCTTTATGATTTCACTCATCAGTTACACTATTTAGTATTTCCAGACTCGCAATCTCGAATGGTTGATCTACGATCCAACGAATCGTCTTAGCGATATATTCAGCCGATAACATCGCTTGCCGAGACCAAATATGATTTGCTGGAATATCATCCTTAATACTTTCCCATCGTTGTTTTATATTCGCAAAATCTGTCAAGATAAATCCAGGTTCTAAACTCGTTACTTTTACAGGTCGTCTCTTGGAACGACTAAGTGTGTTGCTGAGATTTTTTAATGCTGATTTCGTTACATTATAAAACATTTGATCGTCTCTCATATCTTTCCACCCAGATATATTAGCAGCCGTGCTGGTCACGTTGATAATCGAGCTACCAGCCTTCATTTTGTTGTAAAATTCAACCGTTAGAAAAGCAGCCTGATGGAAGTTGACATCAATTTGATCACTTAAATCATTAGAAATTATTCCAGCATTGTTAATAAGCACATCTGGATCATATCGATCAACCAAATATTGAAGGAATTCTTGTTGCTGTAAATCACCAACGGCAGTTGAGCCGTCATGACGTGATACTGTAATCAATTCATAATCAAAAAACTCCGCTACACATGCGGCTCCAAGTCCTCTGTTTGAACCTGTAATCATCATTTGTTTTTTGTTGACCATAGTGATATCCTATTTGCATTGGAGTATAGCAAATGTTGGGCGTAAACGGAAAACCTTTTATTTCTTTAGATGCTGTTCTGGACACATCAATGATGGCAGAAATACACGATGAAATTTGTTTTGGCTTAGCTACAATAAGTCAGACAAACCATAGCATTACAAGTTGTATTGCTCGTGGTGATGCAGCACTTGATTTGCATGATTTTCGATTTAAAGAGAGTGCTGAGTTATCCGAAGCCGATACTATACTAGTCAAGACGATGACTCAAGAACAACGCCGTCGTTTTATCATGATCAAGTATGGTGTATATCTTCCATGGTCGTATTGTGTAAACTTGTTAGATAATGCTAATATTTGGACTAAGAAACATAAAAGTGAAGGCAAAACGATTAACGACGAGGTAAGAAGGTTGTTTCCGAAAACCTTAGAATTTTGTTATGGATTGCCGCTATTTTCGGAGATCGGGCGTATCAGTATTTTTGGCGTGTATCCGAGTCATCACGTTGTTTGTCATCGAGATACAAGTCCGGCAGTGTGGAACCTGGATGATGAATTGGTGATGGTTTCTCCGACAAAAGCAAAACCGTTATTCATATATGATGCTGATACAAAAGAAAAACATTACATTGACAGTCACATCGCAGTATTCAATGACATGGACTATCATGGTGCCGATGCATGCACCTTTTTTACTTATAATTTTAGGATCGACGGCATCTATACGCCCGAATGGAAGGAGAAAATAAAATTCGGACGATGACTAACTTTTTCTTTTCATATCTGCACTGGCCGCTTTAGCGGCCTGTCTAAATTGATTTCGTTGTTGGTCAATCGTATGACCAGCTTCATCTCGTTTGTGGAAATTTTTTCTATCTTGCGGGCTGATAATGATCAGCACGAAGGCGGTAATAATCATGCCGTACAAAATCCATAAAAACACACTCATATTTCCATTCCCATCAAAATTGTGTGGCTCATTCCTATGGAATGTTGACTCCATATTTCAGAAGTTACTATTCCATATCCCTGCGGATATCAGAATGACTTTTGTCTAGAGCATTAGTACCTCGGAGATCGCCAACCGAAGGACCACACACTCACGACCCTACGCAAAAACGGAAAAACTGTCAAGCCCGAAGATAGATATCTCTAAATTCATGAATAATTTTAACGGCTTCTTGAATTTCGGATTGACCTCCGTAAAGCGGCTTTCGATCTGAATTGCCCATAAACCGTTCTGAAATCTCCAGGATGATATTGACTGTGGAATTGTGCATTGCCAAATGGTTTTGCTATCCGCCATATCGGTTCGATGCCTTTAACGTCGATGCCATTGCCGCTATTTTCGATTAAGAAAAATGCATGAGTAACCTCAAAAGGTATGCTTCGAGACCACTTTTCACCTGCAACCGCCGATATGATGCCAATTCTTCCATTCTCTGGTTTATCATATGCCAACCAGAGTGCATAGGCAAAAATTCCACATCCTTCCTTCATGTAATAATCAATAATCTCTTTAGAAGGAGAAATGGCTTCAAATAGATCATGTAAACGCATGGCATATTTAGCTGACCAAACTATTTCGGGACAATTGCAAGCACTGTTTCCTTTGCGATGTCATCCCATGATGTGACAACACGATATGGAAGTATCTTCATTTCAGTCCGCTCCACCATTATCTCTGGTTTTCTAAACATACCAGGAGAAAGCACAAAATCAGAATAAGGAACCATTGTTTGTTCGTATTTGTCCAAGAACGGCGTTACACTTCTTTGTATTGATCCAGTCATCGGAACATTCTTGGTGACGAAATCCATGGCTCTATCAATGTAATCCATATCAGCAACTATTGAATCTGGTGAAACCTCAATAACCTCAGTTTGCATATATTTGATTTTAATAAAGTCTTTAAGAGTTAGTTTATAAAATGTCCTTTCCTAATTCCGAAATGGAATAGCAAAAGCCTTGTTCTTTCTAAAATCTATGAAGTACTCTATTTTGGCATAGCGAGTTAGTTTGATCCGCCACGCCATATTTGTCGGCCAAGGCCCGCTCTGAGGAACACGTTTTGCTTCCGATATCTCGTAGAATCTCATGCTTATATTAATGTGACATTGCGATTAAGAAATTCTATAAATTCTTTATATAAAAAAGTATGTAGCGAATCCGTATAGATTATGGCTTCTCCTTCTGGAAATCTGTTTTTCATTACATCTACAGCATAATTGTATGAATTGTATGAATCAGTGGCGATTGCTTTTTCTCCTGCCAGAAACCTTTCTTTTATTACAAATTTTGCATATCCATAAGAAAATTCCGAACTGGTAGCAATTTCTGCTTCCCCTAGTTGAAATCGTCCTTTTATGATGTCTCTGGCATATATGTAAGAATATAAAGCATCTGTAGCAATTATTTTCTCTCCTTCTTGGAATCTTCCTTTCAATACAGTTTCGGCATAATCGAGGGATTGATATAAATCTGAGGCGATCGCTTTCTCTCCTTCTGGAAACCTATTCTTCAATACATTTTTTGCATATAGTAAAGAAGTCCATGCATTTGTAGCAATTGCTTTTTCCCCTTGTAGAAATCTTTCGTTCAATATGAATTTTGCATATTGATAAGAAAAATACGGATCAATTGCTATCATTTTTTCCCCTTCCGGAAATCTTCCTTTAATGACATAACAAGCATATTCAAATGCATATTCTGGTTTAAAAGTCATAAATTTCCTAGCCTCGGGCGACGTGTCACGTATAGTCAAAATGTAATTGCTTTTTCGTTTGTGGTAATTAATCATTGGCGTCTCACACGAGAAATGCGCTGATCATAATCAATCATTATACATTTTCCAAAAGAGAGGATTTTTGGCTATTGCCGCTTCGCCTTCTGGAAATCTACTTCTCAATACATTTCTAGCATATAGATAAGCAATTCGTGGATCAGTAGCCATCGCAGTTTCGCCTTCTGGAAACTCTCTTTTCAATATATCTCTGGCATATATGTAAGAATATAAAGCACTTGAAGCAATTATGTTCTCGCCTTCTGAGAACTTTCCATTTAAAACAAAATATGCGTATTCGTAAGCATATTGTGGACTGGACGCCATGAATTTTCTGGCTTCCGGCGACATATCTTGCGTCGTCAGGATATAGTTAACTCTGCGTTGTTCGTAATCAATTGTCATGGAACTCTCTACGCTTTACAATATCCTACGCCATGGTATAGACTTCCTGGGAATCAAGGACAACCCCCGTGCTTACCAGAGATGAGTTTCGAGAAAAAGTTTTCGCCAGAGATAAAGGGCGCTGCGTCGTCTGTGGCGATCCCGCTCAGGATGCCCATCATATCCTCGAACGGCGCCTATGGGATGATGGCGGCTATTACATCGAGAATGGCGCAAGCGTCTGTGGCCCTTGCCACATGAAATGTGAAATGACTTTGATCTCAGTCGAGGATTTGCGTACAGCATGTGGAATTAACAAACCAATCATCCCACCACAACTTTACGATAGCGAAATCTACGATAAATGGGGAGATATCATTCTCGCCAACGGGCAACGTCTGCGTGGCGAATTATTTTTCGACGAATCCGTTCAAAAAATTCTGAAAGAAGGCGGGGTCCTTGATCGTTTCACAAACCGTGTAAAGTACCCCCGTACTTGGCATTTGCCATGGTCATTGGGCATGCATGATGATGACCGAGTCATGACAAACATCGAACGATTTGTTGGTCAACAAGTCGTTGTTCATGAGAAAATGGACGGAGAATGCCTCGCTGCAAAAACAAAAATTACAATGGCAGATGGATCGCAATGTTCGATTCGTGAACTTGTAAAAAATGGTATTGGGCGTGAAGTTCTTGGGCAAACGGTAGATGGTCAGATCGTCAAAACTAGGATCACAAAAGTTTATAACAACGGTTCAACAGAGGATTGGTTGAGAATTAAAATACGTGAAAAACACGGAACTTGCATTTATTGTACGCCAAATGAACGTTTTTACGTTCCTGAAAAAGGTTACGTTCCGGCACATCAGATAGAAGTTGGATGTGATATTGTGTTATTGGATTCTTATCGAGTATTGACCGAACGCCAACATCAACTTCTATTAGGAAAACTTCTTGGCGATGGTTCTATTCATGTCGGTCGTAATCGAAACGGTATTGAAGATCATGATCGAAAAGCAGCGACAATTCAATGGTCTCATAAAATTGAGCATGAAGAATATATAAAGTGGTTTCTTGAGTCACTTGGTTCTATCGCAGGAAACATAAGCACTACAGAAATGATCTCCGGATATGGCACCGAGATGAAAAAAGCATGGACCAAATCCGACCATGCCATCTATCGTAGTTTTTATAATACTGCATCTAAATTCCCAATCTTTAAATGTCTTTCTCCAATCAGTCTAGCCGTATTTTACATGGACGATGGCTCTTTGGCTCACTCTGATAAGAAAAGAGATCGTGTAACGTTTTCTGTTTGTGATTACACAGAAGAACAATGCGATTTGCTGATTAAAATGTTTTCTTCGCTTGGATTAGATGCTTCAAAGAAACTTTACGATTACTGGTACTTGTTTTTGAATGCCGATAACGCAGATAAATTGTTTCAGATGATCTCTAAATATATTCCAGCATGCATGCAATATAAATTACCAGACCAATATCGTGGTTTACATATACCATTCACCAATGAAGATGATAACGGCATACAATTTTATACCAAAATCGCAAAAGTTGTTGAAATAGATTCCAGAAAACCCCTCTTCAATCAAAAAATCAAATATGATTTAGAAACGGAAACGCATAATTTTTTTGCTAATAGTGTTTTGGTTCATAATTGCACCACCATGTATCAGGACTATATTCATGCCCGTAGCATTGATAGTCCCAATCATCCGTCCAGGAATTGGGTCAAAGGATTGTGGGGACGTATCAAACACGACATTCCGGAAGATTATAGAATCTGCGTTGAAAATATGTATGCCGAGCATTCCATTCCTTATGATAATCTTCCTTCCTACGCTTTTGGATTTTCTGTGTGGAATGAACGAAATGAATGCCTATCATGGGCGGAAACCAAGGAATGGCTAGAATTGCTTGGTATCACACCATGTCCAGTCATCTACGAAGGCGTCTTTGATGAAAAACTTATCAAAGGTTTATATAACGAAAAAACGGATTGGGCCACTCGTGAAGGATATGTTATGCGTATTGCTGATAAATTCAGCTATGCAGATTTTCGCCATTGCGTAGGGAAATTTGTAAGGCGAGGACATGTGCAAACTACGAAACATTGGATGCATGGACAACCTATCATTCCCAACAAACTGGCTAAATAAAACATGATTCCGGCACTCGATCAGTTCAGCAGTATAGGATGGGATTTCGATGGGACTCTTATTGACAATCCGAATTCAGTCCGAATCCAAAACTATATAACAACTCATCCAGAAAAAACCCATTCCATCATTACTTTTCGCACTCATGGAATGCAAAATACAATATTTCTGGAATTAAACCAGAAATACCCAAACTCTCCTGATAAAAAACATTTCGAATATGTTATCAATTTTGATGACGAAAGATATTTAAGATATTATTTCATACAACGAGCCAGAGCAGCGCATCGTTTTTCAGGGCCGTTAACGCCCGATGAGATTTACTATCGAACATGGAAGGGAATGGTATGCAAACAACACAATATACAAGTAATTGTTGATGACAAACCAGAAGATGTATTACCGGGGTGTTATCAATACGGTATATCTTTCATCGATTCATTTTCGCTAAAGTGATGGCGCCTTAGGAAAATTTATTCCCCCAAGGCGCCATCTTCTTCAATAGAAGAAATCGGCGACGTAGTGACCATTGACCCAGCGGATGTAAATCTTGTTCACGGCGCAAAAGTCGTGGGTTTGGCGCCATGAGGCATGATATCCGTTGGAGAAATTGACACGCAACTGAAGAGCGCATGGTCCAGTATTGGTGAAATGAATGTTCGCTTGATGTCCCGGCTCAAGGTCATTTATTCCCCTTGTCGCAACCCAAGTTTGCAGACCAGGAACCGAGACTTCGAAACGAGTGATGTCGAGACCCGTCAAATTGACGAGGACCACATCTCGACTATAGGCGTAGGAACTGGAAATAGAACCGATCAAAATCAAACAGAGTGACGCAACAAGTGCGCCTGCACGACGAAACATTCTGCCTCCTACGGGTTCGGGTTACTTGACCTGTGTCAAGCACACCTAAAATGAATTATAGTCAACCATCTGTCAATATAATTTGTGCATTAACTTTGTTTAATCATTCGTTTATCATTTGACTTTTTGGGTTTCATCTAATAAATACATAACCAATGCAGGGGTGGCTCAGAGGTACAGCAGCAGTTTTGTAAACTGCCAATCGTGAGTTCGATTCTCACCCCCTGCACCATTTGCGTAGTTTCAATTAAGGAAGAGATGCTGACAGTTACGAGTAGCGCCCGGAAGCATAGCTCCCGGGCGCTATCGCTATCAGGATTAAGGATCAAAACCGATTGCTAATCGGTGGAGAGGGTCGGATATATCCTCCCCGATCTGTTATCCCGACTACCGAAGCCATGCAGGACTTACGTCTATGGCAGACCTCATAAAAAAATACAAGCCAAACCAATTTCAGTAAATCTCTATTTTGAGACACTTTTTTTAGACGGTTGACAAAGTCTCTTTTGGTGGTATGGTTTGGCTCCAAGGTATGACTTGGTGCGGCACATGCTCGAACTGAGGACATTTGATGATTTGACCGAGGCGCAGAAGGAACAAGTTCGCCTGGATCGTCCATGGGATGATGACAGGTTTCGCCAGCATCAATTCCTTGTTCGCCCCGATGGCGGTGTTCTCAAGTATCTGCTACCGCTCGATGAACATCACGATCTACGCATGAGCGATGAACGCTCAATACAGGTCTCAATGGTGCATGGATGACCAAACCCAAATTCATTTTCAAGCGTACCGGCGAGCAGCAATACACCGTCTTTGTTCGCTATCCCGATGGATCGAAAACGCTGGTTGGATCAATCCGGCACTTTTTCGTGAAACATCTGGAAATGTTCGGGTGGGAAGCATCCGGCAACGATGGTCATCGTGGCGTGCATAAGTTTCGTTGGCAGGCATCAAACGCTTTGCTGTGGGATGGAAATGGCTATCCGTTCCCGGTCGTGAAGAAACTGGCGGAATAGGAGTCGCTTTCGTGGACGAAGCAGCAAAAAACCAAGTTTGCAGCGAGCAAGAGGAGTCCGGAAACATCGATACTCCGGGCGGACTGGAACATATGGGAGACGTGTGGGTGATGCTTGCGTTCTTGTTTGTGAATGCGATTATTTTAGGAATAACGATTTTCTCTCTTTTAATGTCGGTTAATTGATTTTCACTTTGCTGAGCAGATCGCCGCCATTATCTCGGTGCTCGATATAACCGTTCTGCTTTGTCCAGTATCCATGACTATCGCCGGCTAAGCCTCGCTGGACAATCCGATTTCCTTCAACTATCAGATTCCCAATATGGTTTCCCGCTGCGTCATATTCTTGGTATGTCTGTCCAGGCGCAGAGGCGCCCAGCAGTAACAAAATCAAACCAGCCTTTGCCAACATGACTTGATCCCTTCGACGGATCATAGTAGTGTTTACGGAATGGTTGTCAAGGACAGACAACAACTGTTGAAACCCCATCACGAGTTTGTCATGCCGTTCCTCAAGCTACCGTTTAAGTATCGGTCTGGTTATGTGAAGGCCGACTTGACACGTCTGGACTATCAGGATCAGATTTTTACCTTCACGTCTGAAGACGGACGGACAGTGTGGCATTGGCATATTAAAACACTGATCGAAATAGTCAAAAATGGAAATTTTCCTCTTGGAACCATGGCGGTCGAGGAAAACACGGCGATTCATATCAAGGAATTTAACGGAATAGAATCCAAACATATAGACAGAATCATTTCACAACGCCCAAATTGGGCATCGGAACCGGGTATTGCCATCAATTTCTCAGATGGAACAGACGTTATCGTTGATGGAAATCATCGTTACTTACTTTCATTTCTGTCAGGCAAAAAAGTAATGAATTTTTGGTGCCTGACCGAAGAAGAAGCTCGTCCAGCAGAGCTTAAGATTTAGGTTCCTAAAACGCTGGACTCCAGCCAGCTAATGCATCTTTTCGATACGCTTGGCTCCATCCATAAATCCAATTAGCCAAATCGATGTTAAACGTTCCGGTATTAGAAGATTTCCAATATGGACAATGATCGGGAGATACGCCTGCACAGAAAGCTCTTTCACCTTCATTCTGTATCATAGTATTTGTTAGTATTGAATCTGCAACAAAATCTTTGGGCGGTTTTGGCATATCAGGCGGTCCCCACATTTGGATTCTCCTTAACTGGATGGTGTTGGATTCGAACCAACTTACCAGATTATTTGTTGTAACCATCCATAGATATTGTATACTGTATGTAGAAATATTTTTCAAGATAATTATGAGACCTGCTTTAGTTATTGCACAATATCAATGTCCACCCTACAGGCGGCTCTTCGTTTTTTCTATCTAAGCGCCTGTCGAGTTCATTGCACGCTGTTATCCGTGCTTGCGACTCTGTTGCAGCATAAACTGTAACTTTTCGGATACCTGCCTTGAATATCCATTTGCGCTTTATAGAACTCATGTTTTTGAAACTTTCATCTTGTATTTACGTTAGATTTGCGTCCCCAAAAAACAATCAGAAAAAGAAAGTATTGTTGGCTGAGAATTATTTAAGCCTTCAAGAAATGGCGCCCCCAGCAGGATTCGAACCCGCATAATCCAGTTATGCACCTTCTGTTTAGAAAACAGGGCCAATATGGGGGCGAACAGGCAATATAGTCCAATAATATTTTTTGTCAAACCTTAGGAACCACAATAGTTTTTCCGGCAAACGGACCAGATGTTAACGGTTCAAGTTCTATATATTCTGGTTTCTGATCGTATTTCAAAAGCAATCCATCACGAGTATCATTAGGAAATACAAAAATTTGCGGACCTTGATAACGATCCTTGCTGTCATCAAGAAACACAGTATGGAAAAAACTGTCGAGTTCTTCAATCTCACCAAGCCATCTTTGGCAATCTTTCTTTACAATATCCTCTATGTCATCCTTGTTTTGAGGCGGCGTGCCGTCCCATTCCACCTTTACAGTAGAAAAATCGATCATGTTAGTCTCCCTTATTTTTCATCGAATGGTATATATAGAGAACCAAGCACAAGAAGCAAATCAAATGTTATGTGGTGCATGGATTTGACCAAAAATGATTAAATTTCAATGATAATTTTCGTTCCTTTAGGTCCATAACTGTTACCTTTAATTTTTGATCTTTCTGTAGATACTTTGTTGTTTTTCCTGGAAGTTCAGATGACATTATCATTCCAGAAACACCGGGAAATATTTCGACATGTATGGCATACTTCAAAATATGGGCAATGCGACCTATATATGATTTATTCACAACAACGTCTTTCCATGGATCATTGAGACGTTTGTGACTCAACACAACTTTTTTTGATGTCTTTCGCAAAACGATAACAGTTATTTGTTGTCCAACTGTTAAAATTTCTTTCGGGGAACAGCATTTCCCCCAACATATTTCCTCTGATCGTAATAAAGCTTCTTTGCCATCGATATCAATATAAGCTCCAAAGTCTACAATGCTTTTCACTTCTCCAACAAATACCTGACCGATTTCCATTATAGCCCTCAGCGAAGTTGTTTTTAGAACTTTATAGATCAAACGTTGAATTTAAGTTTCGAAACGAATTCCTGTACTTTTCGCAACTCATCCTCATCTAAATGAAATCCAATTTCACAGTAACCGTTTGGCGCATACAGAAAAGAAATATGGTTGTGTTTGTTATACTTTATAGCCATACCGATTAAAGCTATGCCGGTGCCAAATTCGATTTTGGCAGATTTATTATATTTCAACCTAGCGAAGAATCCTTGCAATTCTTCAAAATCAGCACTGTCCAAAAGGACACTGATTTTGCAGTTACAATCAAGCGTATATGAAATAGAAATCCGATTACGCTTATATTTGATTGTTCTGCCACTTCCTAGTTCCAGTTTGGACATGTGTTTTCCTGTGAAAAATGGTGCGAGGGGTCGGATTCGAACCGACGATGAATCAGTTATGAGCTGATGGCCTTAGACCACTTGGCGACCCTCGCAGAGATTTTGTTGTAAAACTACGGAATCCGAATGTCAACCAGATTTCATGCGGGTTATACGAGGAGCACGCTGCCCCTTATCAAAATGGTGCGGATCATCATTACCGAGTCTGATTTCGTTAGTTCCAATGCGGTATATTTGAACAACCGTTGCGGTAACTCTCGGTGGCGTCTCGACCACATATTCATATTGACGATAGTGCCCTCCGGTACGATTCAAAACATCCTGCAAAAAATAAACATCACCCATATCAAAACGGTTATCTCCCGGCCAATCTGGATGATCCTCGCCGCTGTTTATAAAATATTTGTCATAATCATAGGTCAAATCCATGAACGCATCTCTAATAGTGATAGGAGTTGCCAAAATGGATTTTCCGTTGATCCTCGCTTCAATACCAATCCGTGCCGTCTTGCTTTCAATTCCAGACATTTCCTGCGCTATTCCAGCAACAGCATCCAAACCAGTTAGAGTCCGTGTCCAACTACTGATCGAATTCGGGGCTGGTTTGAATGTAATTTCTGTCTGTTTGGCATATCTGACCGGAACTGTTACCAATCGAAATAAATTTCTGTCATTCTGCTTAGGCGGAAATATTTTTGCGAATATACGCCATTTTTCAGGAACGTCTTTGCTAAATCCAGACATATAATCGCCACTCAACCATTTGTATAAAAATGTCGCCCACATATGCCGTTCCATGACACTCATAGATGTAATTTTGGGACTCGGCTTTCTTAATTCTGTCATTCGCATTTGCATATTTATCTCTAGCATATGTTTTCCTACTCTGGTATATGTGGACGACAACCATGATGGAGATAGTTGTGATCGAAAATGAACAAAAATTTGTTATCACTAATAATCTTGATCTCGAAGAACGGCTTTCACAAAAATATGGATGGCACGATATTCGTCAGGGATATCTCAATCCCAATAATCGCATAAGAGAAATTACATATCAAAGTGGTTTCGTTGATTACATATTTTCATTCAAGCAACGCTTAACAAATGGACGCAATATCGAAATTGAATCAGACGAAATTACCAAAGAAAATTTCGATGACCTTTGGAAATTTACATCGGAACGTTTATTCAAACGACGCATCTCCGCATTTGTTGACAATCTAAGATGGGATATCGATTTTCCCAGATGGGAAAGCAATACAAGATATTTTGCAATGGCAGAAGTTGAAATGCCTGCCGATATGGAAACACCGCCATTTATATTGCCAGACATCGAGCCGCATATCGTGCATGTTGTACCACGTTCCGATAATCGTTTCTCGGCTCGTAAATTAAGCGATGAAGATTTTGCCAAGAATCTTTTTCGTCTTATAGGCGGTCGGCTATCCGAAGTTATCGCTTTCTGACCAACGATTTGTCAACACATAGAAAGGTCGTGCTCTTACCGATCCGCAACAACACATAATTATCCTTAACAACTCGATCTGAAACATAGGCATCTACCAACACTTCATCTCCTCTTTTTGGATTTTTTGGCTCTATATCGTCACCACTGACAAAAATACATCCACTGGATTTTTTGTATTGCACCAGAATACGATCACGAGACACAGACACCAAAAAAATAGCTTCAAATCGAACTTTATCGTTGGGCTGAAATTCGATTTCTGCATTTTGATTCGATATAACAAACATTTGTCTGTTCCTTTTGTGGTGCCCCTGAAAGGATTCGAACCTTCAGCTTCAGCCTTCGGATGGCTGCACTCTATCCATTTGAGCTACAGGGGCTTGGTATATTTGGCGATTTTGTGATGGCGAACCCGACAGGATTTGAACCTGCATGTGTCCATTTAGCCTTTCAACGGATTCGTAATCCGAGGGCATACGGGTCCATAGACCCGTTGCTAAAACGGGTCAAAAAGCTTCTGCGATCTTTCGTCGGTCCATCATAATCTTATTTAGCATCAGCAATCGGATAAGTCAACAGACAAAAAATTTTGTCATCTTGCTTGATAGTTAACACTACGCATTATTCAAATATTTCTGAGTTGACTTAGCTATCTCGATATGTGAGCGTTCATTGCCGCCAATCGGGCGGCTGTCCAAGACTCCTCCGAGCGAGGGAAAAAGAAATGGAAGATTCCGCATAGGCTACGGGATTTGGTCACCCTGTAGCCATAAGCCGACGACCAGCCTCGATATACTGGCCTTGGGATATCGCCAGAACTTAATGATCGTTATCGATCATTTTGTCGCCTGCCTTACCGTAGGGACGACAAAAGCAAACCCTGACGGGCAAGGCGGTGGCCGGCACCAAATAGTTTGGTGTTCCCCACCGCCTTTTGCTTGACTTCAAAAGTATAAATTACATATTATCCAATATGAAGAAAAACTTCTTTTTCCAAGAAACAAAAATACCCCGATCACTCTTAATC
>VFSW01000861.1_pt1 | contig 44752 bp, 33 predicted proteins | sample 5358111 | NCBI WGS metagenome assembly VFSW01 (sample SAMN11554181, study PRJNA540505) | mine drainage metagenome | isolation source: sediment from site ElyBrook_90M | place: USA: Ely Copper Mine, Vershire, VT | collected 2017
CCGCAGCGCCCCCGCCGCACGCCCCCCCAACAGCGTCTAGGTCTGCATATGTGTACCATAATGAGACAATCGTTGCCATAGCTAGCGTGAGGTATCTTTTAGGCCTATTGCGCCGCTATCCGAACAGACGTTTCGCTTCGGCTTGCAATTACGCGCGATGATCAGGGTGAGCAATCGCGATCAGCTCCGCCGCCCGCTCCCGATGATTCTTCCCGAGGAGCCTCGCGATGCCATATTCGGTGATGACGGTGTCGGCAAAGTACCGCGGGACTGTTATCAGTGCGCCCGCTTCTAGTTGAGGGACGATTCGCGATACCGGGCCTTCGAGCGCCGTCGATTGCAATAGCGTGATTGCTCGCCCGCCCTTGCTGAGAAATGCCCCAATATGGGTCTCCGGCTGGCCTCCCGTGCCATTAATCATGCGCGCGCCGGTGACTGTTTCGGAGTTGATTTGGCCCGTCAGGTCCACACTAAGCGCATTATTGATCGAGGTCTGCTTATGATTGGAACTGATGACTCCAATGTTAAGAACATATCCCGGATCGTAGATTTCAAACGCCGGATTATCATTAATGATGTCCAAATCAGCGGGATCCGACCCTGACCATGCGTTCGCGATGGCCTTCCCGCGATGGATGCTCTTGCGGCGTCCATTGATGATCCCTGCATCGACCAGCTTCGCGATTCCGGGCGCCACCATCTCGGTATGTAGCCCGAGGTCCACCTTTCGATTGAAGGCGCCCATCCGCGGCATCTGCGACGATGGGTCGCCGACCCCGATTTGAATGGTCGCTCCATCCTCAATCACCTCACTCAGATACCCGGCAATCGTCCGATACTCCTCGGGAGGGTCGCTGACCCCCATCAGCACCCGCAGATCCGCCACCGACATCCGCGCGAGGTACTGGATTATGGGCGCGATGCGCTCGACGCCGACTTCCTGCATCACCTGCCTCACGCCGGCGCGCTTCGCATCGTCCATCTTGGCCAGCTCGCGGTCGATCGCGCCGAGGTCGGGCGGCGGCGGCGTCCCATCGACGAAGTAAGCGAACTCGCTGACGTGCATATAGACGTCGCCATGGGTCCGAGTCAGGGTCGCATCGACCTCGGCCACCGCCATCCGCGCGCGGCGGACATACATCCGCTTGTTCCACTGATGGGCTCCGAAGCTAACGTAACCTTGCCCATTGGGCGGAGTGACGTTCACGAAAGTGATGTCGATGGGCTTGTCCTCGGCGGGCCGCTCATCGTGCGCCTTGAAGCTGCTCGACAGCAGGTTGGGGAGATATGCCCCACGTTTGGCGTCATGCGTCGGACGGCCGAGATTGCCGATGAAAATCTCGAACTCGATGCGAAAAATCGCACCGAGGTCGCGGCTGAACCATCCGGGATCGACCAGCGGCGACGAGAGGCGCAGATCGACCAGCCCGCCGATTTTGTCGGCATGCGCACCGAGCGCGCGTTGCATCGTAATGCCACTGGCGAGCGGGAAATGCACGCGCATCCCGGGTTTGACCAATGCCGCGGCTTCCTCGGTCGAGATGCGGCGCGATTCGTAATGTTCCTTCCAATTCATTGGCGATGCTTCCTGAGATGGATTCGATGGCCGGCATCGTTGTACCGCGAAATCGTCACCACGCGGTAACCGAAGTTGCCCAGGCGGCCTCTTTGGCGCGCTTGTCCGTCGCGGGCGCGCCGACTACCGTCCCATATTAGATGAGCGCCACCATCCGCATCGGCACCTCGGGCTTCAGCTACAAGGAATGGCTCGGCGGCTTCTATCCTCAGAAACTCGCCGGCTCGAAGATGCTCGCGCACTACGCGCAGCGGCTCCCCACCGTCGAAATCAACTACACCTTTCGCGCGATGCCGCGGCGCGAGATGCTGGAGAAATGGGCCGCGCAGACGCCCGAGCATTTTCGCTTCGCTCTCAAAGCGCCCCAGCGCATCACCTATTTTGCGAAGCTGAAGGATGTCGACAATCCGGTTGCGCACTTCGCCGAGGTCGCATCCTCGATGCGCACGCGGCTGGGGCCGGTGCTGTTTCAACTGCCGCCGAACTTCAAGCGCGATGTGGCATTGCTGCGGGATTTCCTCGCGCTGCTGCACGGTCGCCTGCGCCCCGCCTTCGAGTTTCGTGACCAGTCGTGGTTCGACGATTCGATTTTGCAAACTCTGCGTGAGGGCAGCGCCGCACTATGCATCGCGGAGAGCGAGACGATCGCGAGTCCGATCGAGCGCACCGCAAATTTCGTTTATATGCGGTTGCGCCACGAGGAATACGATGCAGCCGGCCTCAAGCTATGGGCGGATCGCATCACCAAAATGGCCGCCGAATCCGACGAAATCTACATCTTTTTCAAGCACGAGATCTCGGCGCCGGACCGCGCGATGCGCCTGCGCGCCCTGCTGCCCGGCGCACTGTAACTTTGTATCCGCCTGCGCGCCTTGTTCGTATTAATTGGTGACATGGCTATCGACTTAAATGAATACGGATGGGTGCTGCCATCGTCATTAGACATTCAGGAAACGACGCCTAAACCTGCCCTCATCCAGTCATGGAGGACCGAAAAATGAAGAAATTTCTATTAGCTTTATCGCTCGCGGCGTTGACTGCCGGCTTCGCCGGCACCAGCTACGCTCAGGGCTTCTCAGGCTACGGTGCCTGCGCCAACAACAACAGCCCCCACTGTGTGGACGCGCGCAATGCATTCGCCGGGCACCACAATGGCATTTATCCGAACCAGTATTACAATAGCTGGTATGGCGGGAACCAAGGCCGCTGGAACCGCACCAACAATGAGTGGCGATGGGAAGGCATCAACGGCGACCGCTACGCCCATGGCGAACATGGCTGGGAGTGGCACCATCATCACGACCACGACCGCTTCTAAGTGTCATCCGGCGCGGAGATTTGTCCAACCAGACAGATCTCCGCGTATCTCCACCGAAAGTCACTCTCCCATAACGAAGCCGCGTGCGGATGCGCGATGCCCGCTCTTCCGTTCTCAGCCCGCTTAATGACTTTTCTTCCCCACCTCAAATTCGATCAGGCGGCACTCGTGCAACTGGCGATCGTCGCGGGCACGTTCGTCGCGCTGACGTTTATCTTCCTTGGCCTGACGCGGATCATTCTTCGCTGGATTGGACGCCTCACCGGTTCACATCGCGACTGGATGCAGGCGCTGTTGCATGCGCTCTCACCCGCGCTCAAAGTCGCCGCGGTCGTGGTCGCGATGGCGATCGCGCTCAATGTCGAACCCATTCCCCCGCGCTGGCATGGAGTCATCGGAGCGGCAGTGTCGGCCGGCACCGTGCTCGCCCTGGTCGTCTTCGCCGATGGCCTGCTGACTTTCTGGATGGGGCGCGCCTCAGCTCGGTTTCCCTTGCTCGACCAGGGCTATGGGATCGTGACCGGGCTGCTGCGCGGTTTCGTCTTCGGACTCGGCGCCTTGATGTTTCTCGACAGCATCGGGATCTCGATCGGGCCAATTCTGGCGACGCTCGGGGTCGGCTCGCTGGCGATCGCGCTCGCGCTTCAGGAGACGCTGAAAAACACCCTCTCCGGATTCTTCGTGGTGATCGATAAGCCGCTGGAGGTCGGCGACTACGTGAAACTTTCCAGTGGCCAGGAGGGATGGCTGACGCAGCTCGGATGGCGCAGCAGCAAGTTCCGCATGATGAACGACAACCTCGTGGTCGTGCCGAACTCGCAACTGGTCGACACCATCCTGACCAACCTGCGCGGCCTCGACGGCGCCCTCAGTGTCGAAGTCGATCTCAACGTCGCCACTGGGAGTGACCTCCAAACCATTGAGAGCGTCACGCTGGAGGCCGCCGCCGCGGCGATGAAATCCGCCAATGGCGCGGAATCGAAGCTGACGCCTTCCCTCTACTTTCAAAGTGCGACCGGGGCGTCACTGAGCGTGGCGGTTCTCCTGCGCGTCGCTGAGAGCGCTCACATCGAGAAAGTTCGCCACGAGTTCGTCAAGCGCCTGACCGAGATTTATCAAGCGAAGGATATAAAATTGGCCTTACTATCTGACCAGGCGAACCTTCCTGAACGCCTTCGTGATTCGATCATCCTTGTAGGGGTCGTTCGCGAACGACCCGTCAAGAATCTTTATTGGCCTCGTTCCTGCTCAAGTCTGCGATCCAGCAACCCTAATAATGCATGCACTGCTTCCATCGCGGGGACCGCAACCTGATGGCGATGCGCCGCGCGCACCACTCCTCCGCTGAGCGCGTCAAATTCCAGCCGCGTGCCGCGATCGTAGTCCTGGCGCGTCGAGGTCTTCAGCGCGCGCAGATTCTTGCGCGAATGTTCCAGCAGCGACTCGATGCGATCCGTCCCGAGCTTCGCGCCATCGGCCTGCGCGACCGCGAGCGTCTCGTCCATCAAGGTGCGAATCAACGCGGCGCCGTCGGGATCGTCGAGCACCTCGCCCACCGTGCGGCGCGTCAGCGTAGTCACCGTGTTGAATGCCGCGTTCCACAACAGCTTCGACCATCGAAAGGTGAAGATGTCGGCGACCAGCTCGCCGTAGATTCCCGCGCGCCGAAACGCGTCGGTGATTTTCAGCGCGCGCGGAGTCTCGCCGCCATCAAGCTCGCCATACTCGATGACGCCGGTGGTAACATGCAAAATTTTCCCGGGCGCGACGAGTTCCACCCCGGCGCGCGCGCATCCGGCCATGATCGCCTCGCGCCCGAAATGCTCGGCGAGGCGCGCCTCGCTCTCGACGCCATTTTGCAGGGTCAGAACTGCGCCGCCCGGCGCGAGGCATCCGGCGAGCGACTTCGCGGCGGCCTCGGTGTCATACGCCTTGACGCAAAAGAGGACTAAATCGTAGGGCGCGCACTCGCGCGGATTATCCGTCGCGGTCACCCGGCCATGAAAATCGCCGCGCGGGCTCTTGAGCTCGAGGCCGTGCTCCTTCAGCGCCTGCAAATTTCTGCCACGCGCGCAAAACACCACTTCCTCGCCGGCCTGATGCAGCCGCGCGCCGAAGTAGGCGCGGATCGCGCCCGCGCCCATCACGAGGATTTTCATTTGTTCGCGCTCGCCGCGATTCCGGCATCGAGCAGCTTCAGCAGCGCATGTACGGTTTGCGTCGCCGGCACCGCGATTCCGTGCCGCTTCGCCGCGCGGAGAATCGCCCCGGTGATGGCGTCATACTCCAGCCGCTTGCCTTTCTCGTAATCCTGCAGCGTCGAGGGGCGAATCGAGTTCAGGTTCGGATATTTGCTCATCCGGCGAAGCTGGGTCTCTGCTTCCTCTTCGGTCAGCTTGGCGCCTTCCGCGCGGCCCACCCATACCGTCTCGAGGAACAACTGCCGCACCAGCGCGGCGCCCTCGGGGTTCGCAATCGCGGCGCCCACCGAGCATCGTCCGAGCGTGCAAACTGTATTGGTGCCGTTGTTGCCCATCAGCTTGTGCCATCTGATAGTGAGCAGGTCGTCGGTCAGCTCGCCCAGCACGCCCGCGCGGCGAAAGCTCTCCGCGATGCGCTCGGCACGCGGAGTTTTGCGTCCGTCGAGTTCGCCGATTTCGGCATTGCCACCGACCGTATGCAGCAGCTTGCCGGGCGCGGTGATCTCGGCGCCCACCCGAGCATTGCCGCCCATCACCTGCTCGCGCGGAAACACCTCGCACAGCAGCGCTTCGTTCTCCACGCCATTTTGCAGGGTCAGGATCGCGCCGTCTTCAGTGAGGCATCCGACCAACTGCTTCGCGGCTGCGATCGTGTCCTGCGATTTGACGCAAAATAGTATCAGTTCGTAGGGCGCGAACTCACGCGGGTCCGCCGACGCCTTGATCGGCAAATGAAATTCGCGCGCGATGCCGCCGGTGTGCATCCGCTCGTCGATGCTGGTGACCTCGAGGCCGTGCTCTTTGAGCGCGCGCAGATGCTCGCCGCGAGCGCAGAAGTAAACCTCGTCGCCGGCTCGCTGCAGCCATGCGCCGTAGAATGCGCCGATCGCGCCCGCGCCCATCACCAGAATCTTCATTCTATCCGTTATAGAGAACGCGGCGGCGGTTCCGCTAGTCTGGCCAGCTTGGATATCGAGGCCGAACCGTCGCATCGCGAGACTCCCGCGAATCTCGCGCGCGAATCGATCATCGCGGTCGCGACTCTTTCAAGATGGTCGCTCTTTGCGCGCCGGGATTTCGGTGACGCCGAGCAGCGCGCACGCGCCCTGGTGTTTTTGCCAATCATTGGATTGATTGCCGGTGTCGTCTTCGCATTTGTCGATCGGGCCTTCGGCGATTTCCTTTCACCAATGGCGCGATCGATCCTCGTCGTCATCCTCATCGAAGTGGTGTCCGGAGGAATCGACGCACTCGGAATCGCCGACCTGGTCGACGCGATCCGGATCGGCTCGCGACCCGCGTCAACCGGCCTCGCGCGCATCGGTCCGGTCGGCGCCCTCGCCGCGATCGCATGGTTCCTCGCATCGGCATATACGCTTTCGCGGATTCACGACCCCACCAGTCGCAGTGCCGCGCTGGTGATGGCATCGATGCTATCGCGCTGGGCAATCATCCCAATCGGATACGGTCTGCGCCCGCTCGAGCGCTGGGGCCTCGGCGTGCCGTACGAAGGACCAATCCGATTTCGCGAGTTCTCGATTTCGAGCGCGGTCGCGCTCGGCCTGGTGATGGGGCTTTACGAAAATGTCGGCCTCGCGGTGATCGTGGTGCTCGCGCTGACGATCCTCGCGATGCGCCTGGTGCTCAGCCGTCGGCTCGGTGGCGCCGCCGGATACGCGCTCGCGGGCGGCATGGCAGTCTGCGAGTTAGTGATTTTTGCGGTGATGTCCGCGCTCACCCATTAGCCGTTTCGCTTCAGCGCATCCGCCCAAATCGTCGCCAGCTGCTGCTGCAGCTGCGCGATGGTGCCGTCGTTCTCGATGACGATGGTCGCGTGCTTGCGCCGCTCCTCGTCGGGAAGCTGCGCCTTGATGCGCGCCTCGGTTTGTTCCGGCTTGAGGCCGCGCTCGCGCTCCACGCGCGCGATAACGAAATCTTTGGCGGCGGTGATGAGCCAGATTTCGTCAAACACCGACTGCCAGTTGGCTTCGATGAGAATGGCGGCCTCGATCACAATCGGTTTGCGCTCGCCCCTGGCGCGCGCCTCGGCGATCATCTCGCGGATGCGATTCCTGGTCGCCGGCCACACCGCATCGGTCAGTTTAGTCAACTTGGCGGGCTCCTTGAACACGATCGGGCCGAGCTTGCTGCGATCCACGCTGCCGTCGGGCGCGAGGACCTCCTTGCCGAATACCGCGACCACGCCCTCGTAGGCGGGACCGCCCGGCGCGTAGGTGCTATGCGCGATTTTGTCAGCGTCCATCACGGTCGCGCCGAGCTCGGCGAGAATTTTCGTGACCGTGGTCTTGCCGCATCCGATTCCGCCGGTGAGTCCGATGTTCAACATGCTGTCTTTTCCATTTTGCTATCGCTGTTCGGCGACAGGTTCCTTCCACGCCTGCAAATTGTACAAATAGCTGAAAAATCCGCCACGCGAGAGCAGTTCCTGGAAGCTGCCCTGCTCCTCAATCACGCCGTCGCGCAGCACCAATATGCGATCCGCGTTCTGAATCGTCGAGAGCCGATGCGCGATGACCAGCGTGGTGCGCCCGCGCATCGCCTCCTGCACCGCGGCCAGCACCAGCGCTTCAGTCTCGGTGTCGAGGGCGCTGGTCGGCTCGTCCATGATCAGAATCGGCGCGTCCTTGAGCAGCGCACGCGCGATGGTGACGCGCTGGGCCTCGCCCTCGGACAGGCTGTGCCCGCCCTGCCCCACCTGCTCATCGAAGCCGCGCGGCAACTTCGCGAGCACCGGATCGAGACGCGCCATCGCGGCAGCATGACGAATTTCGTCGTCGCTCGCGCCGGGTTTTCCCAGCGCGATATTCGCGCGCAGCGTATCGCCCAACACCAGCGGCGGCTGGAGGACCACCGCGATATTTTTCCGCAACGACTCCAGCGTGACTTCACGCAGATCGCGTCCATCGATTTTGATGGCGCCGGCGCGCGGCTCGTAAAAGCGCATCACCAGGCTCGCCATGGTAGTTTTGCCGGCGCCGCTGGGACCCACGATCGCGATCGATTCGCCCGCTTTCGCGGTGAAGCTGATTCCCTTCAGGACCGGATTCGCCGCTTCGTAGGAAAACGCTACATCTTCGAATTCGATCTCGCCGCGCGCGCGAGGCATCGCACGCGCACCCGCGCGATCCTTGATGTCGGGATCGATCGCGAGCAGTTCGAGACATCGGCGCAGCCCCGCCTTCGCGCCTTGCACCTGGCCGTAGGTCTGGAAAATCTGATTGATGGGCGCATACAACGACGCGAGGTAGGAGGTGAAAACGATCAGTCCACCGATAGTCAGCTCGGCGCGCATCACGTGCAGCGCGCCGAAATACATCACCAGCGCGGTCCCAATCGCGATGACAACGCTGACGCCGCCGGCGTACACGGATTGAAAAGTATAGAGGCGCAAATTCTCGCCGAGGCTTTCGCTGCTGGAGCGCACGAATTCGCGATACGATTCGGCCTCGCGGGTGAACGCCTGCACCACGTGAATCGACGCGAGCGCGCGATGCGCCACCGTGTACAGCGCGCTCTCCTTGACCCGCGCCTCGGTCGCGAGCCGGTCGATGGTACCGCTGACCGACGCGATCAGGATCACCAGCATCGGAATGACGCCGAGCGCGATCAGCGTCATGGTGACGTCGATCTTGATCATCACGATGAACATCCCGACCAGCAGGATCGACGACGCCAGGATTTGGAAGATGCCGTTCATGGTGATGGTCTGAATCGCGAAGGTGTCGTACACGATCCGCACCATCAGGTCGCCGATTTCGCGCCGCCGATGAAACCCCAACGAGAGCCGCTGCAAATGGTCGAAGAGCTGCCCGCGGAGATCGTTGACCATCCGCTGGCCGATGGAAATCGAAATGTAGTTATTCGCGACTGTGAGTATTCCGGTCAGGACATATATGAGGACGCCGCCGACGCAAGCGGCGATCAGCAGATTCATCTTCGAGTAGCTCGCGAGCGGCGCGAACTGGAGCGGTTTGCCACTCAGCACATTGTCGATGAGCACCTTGAGCGGCCACGGCTTGAGCACTTCCATCGCCGCGCCCATCGCGACCCCGGCGATCGCGAGGACAAAGCGCCACAGATGCTGGCTCATCCGGCGAATGACCTCGGCGTAAATTCCGCGATCGTTCAAAAGGTTTCTCCGGGATGCACGGCGATCTTGAGGCCTCTCGCTTTGGCGATCGCGTCAGCGGAAGCCGCGATGAGCGACGGCGTGCGTTGCAATCGAATCATCGCGGGCGCGATGGCGATCGCAACCAACAGTGCGGCGCCGCCGATCGCACCGATAGCGCTCAGTCCGCATGCGATCAGGGCGATGAAAATTACCGCGGCCGCGATGATAGTGCGCGTCACTTCGGTTTTCGTGCGCCAGGCGAGCGCGAGGGTGCCGTCGCTCTGGCGCAGAGCATTGAGCGGGACGCGAATCGCGGGCGGCAGCACCACGTTCAGGTCCCATGCTTTGAAACCGTCAGTGGCCGCGACCGCGAGGCCATACTTCACCAACGCCGCGCGCATTTCCGCGAGCAGCGTCGGGGAATCCATTTTATCGACGACGGAATCGCCACCGGCGCTGAAGATGATTCTGCCGCGTGAACTGAATGGCACGGTCGGGATGTCTTCGGTTTCGCGCGCGAGTGAGAAACGGACGCGTTCGCGCTCGAAGCTGCGCGCCAGCGGCCCGATGAGATACAGCATCGCGAGGTTGGCGCGCGTCGAGAACGGAATCTCGCGGCCATCAGCATCGGCGAACACCGCGGAGAGAATCGCGGTCGCGATCCATATGATGATGCCGAAGCATCCGAGCGTGCCGAGCAGCGGACTCAGCGCACCCGCGAGCGCGAGGATCACCGATGCCGCGACCCATTCGAAAGTTTGCGGCAACTCTGCCAGCCACGGCACATCGGCGCCGGCATACACCGACTGAAACAGCCCGCGCCCGAATGCACCGTGATAGACGCGCGGACCGCCCAGCAGCGCCGAGAGCCACGAACCCGCGCCGCCATAAAGTCCGACCCGCTGGGGTGTACGAAGTGGATACTTTTTGTAGAGGAGCCCTTCGCCGGCGCCATAGCCGCGCTGCTGGCGAAGGTAATCGCGCATCGTGGCGCGACGCTCGTGGATGACGACCGCGCCGGGCGCATCGACCAGCGGGGCGCGTTTTTCTTCCGGCAACTCGGCCAGACGCCAGGCGAGATCGACGTCGTCGCCCGCCGCGATGAAGGAGGCATCGAAGCCGCCGACTTCCGCCAGCGCCGTTTTCGTGATCGCCATGTTGCATCCGCAGAGCTGGGTGAGTTCGTCGCCGTCGCCGCGCACCTCGCGAGGAATTCCCGGCGCATGCGCGAACGCATCATTGTTATGGGGGTTGTGCGGCGCGAAGTTCGGCCCACCGGCGGCTGCCGCACCCCGACGCGTGATGGCTTCGACCAGGTGATAGAGCCAGTCCGCATCGGCGCGCGCGTCGGAATCGATGAACGCGACGATCTCGCCCGACGCCGCCTCGATGCCCGCATTGCGCGCGGCCGCGAGCCCGCGATGGTCTCCTCGGATCAGCCGAGTTTGCGATGCTTCAACGATCTGCGCGGTCGAGTCGGTCGAGCCGTCATCGATGACGATGGTTTCATAATCGGGGTAATGCAGCGCCTTCAACGATTCGAGACACGCGCCGATAGTGTGCGCGGAATTGTATGCGGGCACGATCACTGAGGCTTTCGGCGCCACTCTTAGTGGAGGCGGAAGCGCGCCGCGGAAAACTTCGCCGACCGCCGCGAACGCGCGCTTCGGGGTGCGATCTTTTTTCACCAGCCCGAAGGCCCAATCGGCAATCTCGACGCCTCCGGTATGCCATTCGTCGGTGAACGCGAACACGATAAATCCCGACAGCCCGAGCTCGAACGCGGCGCGCGCCTGCCACGCGAGCAACTCCGCCTGATGCTCCTCGCCCTCGCGAATCGTATCCATGCCGGTCTCGCTGAGCATCAGCGGGCGCTCGCCGGTCGCCGCCATCAGATGGGTCAGGTAGCGGCGATAGTCCTCTTCGCGATGGAGGTACACGTTGAAGCAGACGAAATCGAGAAAACTCAAATCGAGATATTCGGTGGTCGGATAGTTCGAATAGGTGAAAAGGCCGGCAGGATCGGCCTGCTTGCCGATGTCGTACAGCTCGCGAAGAAAATTGCTGACCGCGCGCGGCCCGTGCCATCGCGCGATGTCGGAGCGCACCTCGTTGCCGAGGCTGTAGGCCAGAATCGCATCGCCGTAGGGGCGGAGATCCTCGACGCCCTTGCGGATGGAATTGCGGATGTTGGCCGCCATCTGAGGCGAATCGAGAAACGCCATATGAAATGGCCACGGAATGCCGACCATCAGGCGCAAATTGTGCCGGATAGCTTCCTCGAGGAGCCACGGCGGCGGCGGCACGTAGCAGCGCACCACGTTGGCGCCCATCTGATTCATTAGCGCGAAGTCGGCCGCGACGCGGTCGGCCTCCGGGTAGCGCTCGCCGCGCGAGTTTTCGGGAAACGGCCCATACGACACGCCGCGCGCGTAGAACTTGCGCTCCCCGTCAAAGAGATATTTTCCGCGTGAAATCAGCCGGCCCATGGTCCGATGAGCTAATCGCAAAGCGCCATGCGGCGCAACGCGGCTTGACTGAGGGCATCGAGGGCCGCGAGAATTCGTGCCCAATGAGCATCGTCGAACCGAAAAGTGGAACTATCGGCGTCAATGGGCTGCGACTTTACACCCTCGATTGGGGCGGCGACGGCGATCCGATCGTGTTGCTGCATGCGACCGGATTTCTCGGCCGCATCTATGCGCCGGTCGCATCCGCGCTGACCCGCATCGGTCATGTCTACAGCTACGATCAGCGCGGTCATGGTGACAGCTCGCCCGCGCCCGACGGCCAATATGACTGGCAGCACACGATGGAGGACCTCGCGGGATTTATCACCGCGATGGGATTTCGCGGGGTGCGCGCCTTCGGGCATTCGGCGGGCGCGACCGCGATCGGATCGCTGGCCTGCGAGCGGCCGGAGCTGATTTCGCGCGCGGTGCTGAGTGAGCCGGTGATTTTCGAGACGCCGAATTCGCCGGAACTCGGATGGCGCAATCCGTTCATCGAAAGCACGCTGAAGCGCAAGCGCGTCTTCGACAGCGTCGACGCGATGTTTCAGAACTTCGATCGCAAGCCGCCCTTCCACACCTGGGACAAATCGATCCTGCGCGACTATTGCGAGTTCGGCACGCGCGTCAATGCCGAGGGCAAGCGCGAGCTGAAGTGCAAGCCGGAGATCGAGGCGCGCTTCTATGAGACCTCGCGTGATTTTGACGGCTTGGGGCGCATCGTGCGCGCCCAGGTTCCACTGCTGGTGTTGTTCGGCGAGAAGAGCGATTCGCTGGGCATCACGCTATCGAACACGATCGCCTCGAAGCTCGCGAAGGGGCGCGTCGAGAACATCGCGGACACCGGGCATTTCATGCCGATGGAAAAGCCCGCCGCCATCGCGCGGATGGCGATCGATTTTCTGAAGTGATGAGGCAGCTGGCCGCGCCGGACCTCCTCACTCCTTGGTGCCGCCGTTGCCGTTGGAGGTGTCGTCCTCTTCCTCTTTTTCCGCCAACGGGACCACCGCGCGGACGCGCTCGCCCTCGGCAACCTTCACCAGATGCACACCCTGCGCGTTGCGGCCGGTCACGCGCACACCCTTGACCGGCAGTCGAATGATGTTGCCATGGTCGGTGATCAGCACCACCTGATCATCGAGGCCGACCTGCCGCACGCCCACCACTTTGCCGGTCTTCTCGGTCACGTTCATCGTGATAACGCCCTTGCCGCCGCGATGCGTGAGGCGATATTCCGAAGCCGGCGTGCGCTTGCCGAAACCGAGCTCCGACACGGTGAGGAGAGTCTCGTCGTCGCGCACCGTCGCCATCGAGACCACTTCGTCGCTGACCAGGGTGACGGTCTTGCCCTCCTTGGTGGTGGAGGTTTCGAGCTCCATGCCGGTGACGCCGGCGGTGTCGCGGCCCATCGGGCGCACTTCTTCTTCGGCGAAGCGAATCGCCTGGCCCTCGCGGGTCGAAAGCACGATCTGCTGATTGCCATCGGTGAAGCGTACATCGACCACCTGATCGTTTTCATCGATCGCGATCGCGATAATGCCGGTCGCGCGCACATTGGCAAATTGATCGAGCGAGGTCTTTTTCACGCGGCCATTCTTGGTCGAGAAGAAAACGTTCTTGCCGGTAGTCTCGCGCGGCACCGGAATGAATGCCGACAGACTTTCACCTTCGCTGAGGCTTAGCAGGTTGACGATCGAGCGCCCCTTCGAGGCGCGCCCGCCTTCGGGGAGTTCATACGCCTTGAGCTGATAGACGCGGCCTTTGTTGGTGAAAAAAAGCAGCCGGTCATGCGTCGAGACGCGCTCGAGGCGTTCGACGAAATCCTCGTCGCCGGTTCCCGCGCCGACCTTGCCGCGGCCGCCGCGCCGCTGCGTGCGATAGAGCGAGAGCGGAGTGCGCTTGATGTAACCGCCGTGAGTGACGGTGACCAGCATGTCTTCCTCGACGATGAGATCCTCGATGGAGAAGTCGCCCTCGGCCTCGACGATCTGGGTGCGGCGCGGATCGCCGAATTCCTTTTTGATGTCCTCGAGCTCGTCGCTGATGATTTTCAGCAGTTTTTTCTCGTCGGCGAGGATCTCCTTGAGGCGCGTGATCGTTTCGAGGGTTTCCTTGTGCTCCAGCTCGATCTTCTCGCGCTCCAGACCCGTGAGGCGGCGCAGCGTCATGTCGAGGATCGCCTGCGCCTGGATGAGCGTCAGCTTGAAAGTCGTCATCAAGCCGTTGCGCGCTGTTTCCGCATCCTTCGAGGCGCGAATCAACTTGATGACCGCGTCGAGGTTGCGCAGCGCGACCAGCAAGCCTTCCAAGATGTGGATGCGCGCTTCGGCCTGGCGCAACTCAAACTGCGTGCGCCGCGTGATGACGCGACGGCGATGATTGAGGAACTCGGCGAGCATGTCGCGCAGGCTCAGCTCGCGCGGCCGGCCCTCATGAATCGACAACATGATCAGGCCGTAGCTCTCCTGCAGCTGGGTATGCTTGTAGAGCTGGTTGAGCACGATCTTCGGCTCGGCGTCGCGCTTGAGCTCGACCACGATGCGCATGCCGTCGCGATCGGATTCGTCGCGCAAATCGCTGATGCCCTCGATGCGCTTGTCGTTCACCAGCTCGGCAATGCGCTCGATGATGTTCTTCTTGATGACCTGATATGGAATCTCGCTCACGATGATCGAGGCGCGGTTGCTGCGCTTGTCAGTTTCGATGCGAGCCAGCGCGCGCATCGTCAGGATGCCGCGGCCTGCCATATAGACGTCGCGGCACTGCTTGCGGCCCAGCAGTTGCCCGCCAGTAGGAAAATCCGGTCCCGGGATGATGTTGAGGATCTCCTCCATCGTGAGCGCCGGCTTCTTGATCATCGCGAGCAGCGCGTCGCACACCTCGGTCAGATTGTGCGGCGGAATGTTGGTCGCCATGCCGACCGCGATCCCATCGGAGCCGTTGATCAGAAGATTCGGAATCTGGCTCGGCAGAAACTCGGGCTCCTCATCGGAGCCGTCGTAGTTGGGCTTGAAATCGATAGTGTCTTTGTCGATATCGGCCAGCATCCGCTCGGCGATGCGCGTGAGACGCGCCTCGGTGTACCGATATGCCGCCGGAGGGTCGCCATCGATGGAGCCGAAATTGCCCTGGCCGTCCACCAACGGATAGCGCAGCGAGAACGGCTGCGCCATGCGCACCAGTGAATCGTACACCGCCATGTCGCCATGGGGATGGAACTTCTTGAGCACCTCGCCGACCACGCCCGCGCACTTGGAATGCTTGCGGTTGGCGAGCAGGCCCTCGCGGAACATCGCATAGAGGATGCGTTTATGGACGGGCTTGAGGCCGTCGCGGATATCGGGCAGCGCGCGCCCGATATTCACCGACATCGCGTAGTCCAGGTAGGACTGCCGCATGTCGGTTTCGATGTTCAGCAGCGAGGGTTCGTTGTTGGGAGTATTGCCGTTGGTCTCTGCCATGAATCAAAAAGTTCCTAATCCTATTTCCTCTCCCGAAGGGAGAGGTCGGCTCGCGTAGCGGGCCGGGTGAGGGTCCTTTGAAAAATATGATTCCTAATCTTCTCGATGACGCCTTCGATCGCGAGGCCCACCTCATCGTTCGGGAAGCGGATAACCTTGAAACCGTGCTCATTCAGCCATCGCGTCCGCTCTTCATCCTGCGCGACGCGTTCGAGATGCTGTGAGCCATCGAGCTCGATGATCAATCCTTTCTCGATGCAGCAAAAATCCGCGATGTAATTTCCGATCGGATGCTGGCGACGAAACTTCAGATTCAGCACCTGCCGATCGCGCAACACATTCCATAGCTTTCGTTCCGCATCCGTCTGAGTGGAACGAAGCTGCCGTGCTGCATCACGTTCGGTCGTGCTGCGCATCTCATCCCCTCTCCCGTAGGGAGAGGACGGCGCGCAGCGCCGGGTGAGGGTCATTTAAGAAATACAATTCTTTGCGCTCTCGGAATGTCACTCCAGTTTCGAATCAGAGACTTGGTGCTGCGTCTCGTTGGGTCGCTGCGCTCAAAATTATTAATATTTTTTTTTAATTGACCCTCACCCGCCCGCTGCGGGGGCGACCTCTCCCTTCGGGAGAGGAAATACGGCGCTGCGCGTCACTTTTATTAGATGTCGAGGTTCTTTACGTCGAGCGCGTTGTCTTCGATGAACTTGCGCCGCGGTTCGACCTGATCGCCCATCAGCTTGCTGAACATCTCCTCCGCATCCTCCATCGACCCGATCTGCACCTTCAACAATGAGCGCGTCTCCGGATTCATCGTGGTATCCCACAACTGACCCGGATTCATTTCACCCAGCCCCTTGTAACGGTTGGTCTCGATGCCCTTCTCGCCCGCATCCATGACCGCCTTCGCGACCGCGACCAGCGACTCGACGGTGCGCGTCTCGTCACTAACCTTGACTCCAAGTGGTCCCTTAACCGCCTCGATATCAGGCATCAGGCGGCGAATCTCGCGGATCTCGCCGCATCGGAGCAGCGAGATATCCACGATGGTCGGGGCCTTGGCGCCGTTGCCGCGATGCGAGAAGACCGCCTTGAAGTGCGTCTCGCCGTCGGCCTGAACATCCGCCACGAGGTTATCTTTGCCTACTTCCTTGATGATGGCGGCCGCCATCGCTTTCGCCGCCTTCTCGGATTCGAAGCTTTCGTCGCTGATTTCCTTCTCGGCGGCGAGTTTTGCTACCGCCGCGACGATCTCGCGTTCCTTGGAGCGCCGCTCCAGTTGCCAATACATCCGATCGTAATGCAGCGCCTTGCGCACCAATGCTTTCAGCGCCGCGCCCTTGATCTCCTTGGCATCCTTGCCCTTGCCGGCTTCGAGCGTGACCGCCTCGGCGCCGAGGTCCGTGAGGTAATCCTCCAGCGCGCCTTCGTCCTTGACGTAGCGCTCCTGCTTGCCCTTCTTCACGCGGAACAGCGGAGGCTGCGCGACGTAGAGATACCCGTTCTCGATGATCTCGAGGAACTGCCGATAGAAGAACGTCAGCAGCAGGGTGCGGATGTGCGAGCCGTCCACGTCGGCGTCGGTCATGATGATGATCTTGTGGTAGCGCAGCTTCTCGAGGTCCTTTTCTTTGCTGACGCCCATCCCCAGCGCCATGATCAGCGTGCGCAACTGCTCGGAGCCGAGCACCTTGTCGATGCGCGCGCGCTCGACGTTGAGCACTTTGCCGCGCAGCGGCAGGATCGCCTGGGTCTTGCGATCGCGGCCTTCCTTGGCGGTGCCGCCTGCGGAGTTTCCCTCGACGATGAACAGCTCGCTGAGCGCGGGATCCTTTTCCTGGCAGTCGGCCAGCTTGCCCGGCAGCCCGCCCGATTCGAGCGCGCCCTTGCGCCGCACCAGGTCCTTGGCTCGACGCGCCGCCTCGCGCGCGGTCGCAGCCTCGATAGTGCGGCCGACGATCTTTTTCGCCGGACCGGGATTGTGCTCGAAGTACTCGCTGAGCTTTTCATTGACCAGCCCCGCGACCATCCCCTCGACCTCGGAGTTGCCGAGCTTGGTCTTGGTCTGGCCTTCGAACTGCGGCTCGCCGATCTTCACGCTGACGACGGCGGTGAGGCCCTCGCGCGTGTCGTCGCCCTCAAGGCGCATGTCCTTGCTTTTGAAGAGGTTGTTCTTGGTCCCGTAGTTATTGAGCGTGCGGGTCAGCGCCGATTTGAGGCCCGACAGATGCGTGCCGCCTTCCGCCGTATGGATATTGTTGGCGTAGGTGAAAATGGTCTCGTGCACCGCGTCGGTCCATTGCAGCGCGACTTCGACCTCGGTGCCCTCGCGGCTGCCCTTGAAGAAGATGACGTCGCCAATCGCCTGGTTGCCCTCGGAGAGCGACTCAACGAATTCCGCGATGCCGCCCTCGTAATGGAACTCTTCCTTCTTGCCGTCGCGCTCATCACTGATAGTCACCTTCAGGCCCGCGTTCAGGTACGCCATCTCGCGCAGGTAGCGCACGATGTTCTCGTACTTGAACTTCACCTCGGCGAAAATTTTGTCGTCGGGGGTGAAGGTGGTCTTGGTGCCGGTCAGCTTGGTCGTGCCGCGCTCTTCGACCTTGGTCTTCGGCGCGCCCTTCTCATAGCGCTGGAAGTAAACCTTGCCGTTCTTCCGAACCTCGACCTCGAACTCCTCGCTCAAGGCATTGACGACCGAGGCGCCGACGCCATGAAGTCCGCCCGACACTTTGTAGGCATTTTTTTCGAACTTGCCGCCCGCATGCAGCACGGTATGCACAACTTCGAGCGCCGAGCGCTTTTCCGTCGGATGCATATCGACCGGGATGCCGCGGCCGTTGTCTTCAACCGAAATGCGATCGTCGCTCAGGATGACGACATTGATCTCGGTGCAAAATCCGGCCAGCGCCTCATCGACCGAGTTGTCGACGATCTCGGTAACCAGGTGATGCAGGCCGCGCTCGGAGGTGTCACCGATGTACATCCCGGGGCGTTTGCGGACCGCTTCGAGACCTTCGAGGACCTTGATTTGCTCCGCGCCATAGCTGTCGCTGGGTGATTTGTTAGCCATAGAAAAAGGCGAGTGCCTCCCACCAACCTCAACATCGAAATAAGCGAAAACGGATGTTCCAATTGTATGCTGGAGGGTGGCTATAGTAAAGCGGAACCGAAGGTACTAGCTAGACGAAATCAAACGATGTCTCAGTAGATACCCTGTGGATAAAAAAATCCCTTCGATTACAGAAAAATCCTGCAATCTTGACGGGTGGTAGCGAGGCTTAGCGATAGACGCTGGTCAGAACGAACTTACAACAGCGTTCTATGAGTTTCCGGAGGACCTTTTCCGCACATTTTGGCCGCCGGTCGCATCCAAATTTCCGGCGTTCGCGTCCGCGCTTGAGGAAACCGGAGCATCCGCCGCATCTTTTTGGGTTCGTTCAGGCATTTCCCCACCCTCCACGGATTTGACGGGTTTTTCCGGCGCTTCAACTGACGGCTGGGCCACCTCGGTGGCTTCGTTTATGTAATCCAGCTCCTCGAAGGCCTCTTCCGATGCCATCCGCTCCTTGCGCCTGCGCTCGAGAAAACTTAGACATCGAAACAGCATCGCATTGATGGCGCCTTGATAACGGAGCATGGTGCTGGCCGACGGTCCGGCGGGAATTGTCGGGTTGCCGAGCCCCGCTGCCTCAAACAGCGCGTCCTGATCCTCCATCACGTGGTCGACGACCTGGGCCAACCCGGCTTTTTCCAGTTGCGCAAATTCCGCGATGCCGAGATTGTTTACGAAGTTCGAGCGCCATGCCGACTCGGTCTCGAAGGTCCACACCTTGGCGAGCTTCCAGTAGCATCCGGCGAGTTGCTGCACCATCGCATGCTCACTCATGGTGCGCGGCTGGAACTCCTGCGCGAGGCCGGCGACGATAGCCTCGAATTCGGCGCGCCGGTCTTCGCCCTCGATCGCCAGGTTGAAGGCGGCCTTCGCGAGGATGCCGTGGCGGAGCGCATTGAGGCTCGCGCGCGCCTTTCCCTCCGGCGTGCGCGGCCCGGTAGATCGTTGCGCATTGGCACGATTGGCCGCGGCCTTGCGCTCGCTAACCGGCGGTTTCGAAGTTGGATGAGATTCGGAAGTGACAGAATTGTTCATAGACCCTCGTCGCCGTGACATGGCACGGGCTGACCGATGCACATGCCCGATTGCATCGGAGAATTGACGAGAGGCGAATGACGGGAGGCATTGGAACTGCGCCTCCCGTGGTGAGACTTTAAGTATTTCCTAAGTGACCGCGCGTGTACAGGGGGGCGCAAAATCCGTCCAAGGTGGCGCCTTCCGCGCCGGGCGTCGTTCGCGAACGGCCCCGCCACGATGGTGCAATCGCGAAGACCTTCCGCACTCGCGATGTCGCTGCGAGCGGTTCGCGAACCGTCCCTACCAGGAAATCGCGTGGAGGTCCCCCATCTGGCGACCCAATCGACATGCCCAGGTCCGGCCGGGCTACATCCTCACCCCAAACAAATCGGTGCCATCTGCGCGATGGCGCCCGGCTTCTTTATCGGCATGAAATGCCCGCGGTCCGCGATGTTCTCGACCCTTCGCCTAAAGCTTGAATCAGACCGTGATGGTGGTTCCGTCGAATTTGGTAAACGTGAAGCCGGTATAGTTCTCGTTGTACAGATGCGCCTGGTCCTGCAACAAGTTGATCGCGACCTTTTCCCCGAGCAGCATTCCCTGAATGAGATCCTGCCGCCAGTGGATGCCGGCGAATATGCGCCCGCAACCGACATTCGCCGCCAACTTGTTGATCTCGCCACCCACCGTCATCTGACTCGCATCGGATCCCGTATAAGGAACCGGCGCCGAACCGTCGGTGGTGGTCATCAATGGCGTGGTCAGCGAGGAAATCGGGGTGCTGTCGGCGAAGAACCACTTCAGAATCGTCGCCGCCGCGCCGCCCGCAGTCGCGTGGCCCGATGGATACGACGGATGCAGCGGGCAGCCCTCGGGATACGACAAGGGGATGAAATAATTCCCGGTGCGGCTATGCACCGTCGCGGCCGCCTGCGAATTTATGACGCTGCTGTCGAGGTGATAGTTCTGATTGGCGGTTATCTGGTAATGAACCAGTCCGGCAGTCTCCTCCGGACGCGCCATTCGATGAATGAACCATTTCTGGAACCATGCGTTCTTGATCGCGCGCGCGATAACCTCCGCGACCAGCACTTGCACCATCGGCAGGCCGAAGGTGATGAATCCGGTCTCGGACTTGAGGTTAGGAGTGCTGTAGGGATTCCCGGAGTTCAGCGGCGCGCGCATTTTCGCCAGCATCAGGGCGGCGTTGAGATATTCCTGGTAGAGCACATCGTTGTGCACATACTCGGCGAGGTCGCGGCCGGTCCCGAGATACTTCAAAGCCGGGTCAGGATTCTCCGGCGCGAGCGGACTCGGCGCGCCGTTCTGGAGGTTGAGCCAGGAACTCGGATCGGTGCCGAAATCGCCGGGCAGCGTGGTCTGATAGCCGACAAACGGCATCACGCCCAAAGTGAACGGCTGCAGGAAGAGCTGCGACACGTACGGTCCGAACCCATCCTTGTAAAATCCGGCGCGGAACAAGCTCTGCGGGGTGACTTTTCCGCCGATGAGCGGACCCGAGTATGCCGCTCCCAGCCCGGACAATTCCGTGCATGCCGCGGCGATGGTCGCGTCCGAGCCCCATTGCGAAAATGGCACATCGCGCGTCAGCGCCAGCCAGTAGGTTTCGATCATCTGCGCCGCGAGGCCGGGACTGGACAGCGTATCGAACGGAGGAATCGAATTCTGCGAGGGGTCACAGGTTTCGAGATCGAAAGCCAATCCCGATTGTGGATCAACGAGCGGAATCGTCCCGCCCATTACGAGGCTGTCGAAATCCTGACGCTTGCCACTACGGATCGCCGCAAGGTAGGCCGCATACGGCGCCGGTTCCACGATACCCATGTCGTCGTGCGCAAAACCCTTGGTGAAATTCGCGATGCCGTTGGGGTACTTCGCCTCATCGCCATTGTTGGTGCTCTTCGGCGTCCTGGTTTTGCGATCGCCGACGGCCGCCTTGATGCGATTCTGATACGCCTTTCCGCGCCGCGAATTGAGATTCAGAATCGGGGAATGGAGATCGGAAATGACATCGGGCATCACCTTATGCCCCGCGGCCACCGCCACCGCCGGAACCGCGCCCGCGATCGTCGCGAGGCTAAATCCCTTCAGGAAGGCGCGCCGGCTGGGCGTCCTCTTCGGTTCGGCGGCGGGCAATTCCGATGCTGATTGATGCGTGACAAGGCCGTCCTCAGGTGTCTTGATCATTTTGGAAAATTCTCCGCGAGCGCCTCTGCGCGAAAACGGTGGGCAATAAGGCCTGGTTAGTCCTCGTTTCTACGATCTCGATCGTTATAGATAGGATTTCGCGCAAAATATTCGATTTTGGCGGTTATAGGGGCGATGAGGCAGAATACGATCTCCCCACGCTAGCGTAAAGCGGGCATAAATCATGAAAATGGCTCAAATCGATACACTGACATCCTTAAGATGCCTATAACAGGCAGCAATTAGCGTCAGTTTGTTTACCTATTGTGGCTCGCCCGCTCCGAGGCCCATCGATTGGTAGGCCTTATCCGCCGCCGATAGCGCCCGGCCTCGCGCGATCTCCATCCCCATCGAACCGAGGATCTCCTCCAGCGCGTTGAGCACCAGCATCACGTGCTCGCGCCGCGACCCCTCGCCCATCAGACCGATGCGCCACATCTTGCCCTTGAACGGACCGAGGCCCGCGCCGATCTCGATATTGAAAAGCTTCAGCAGCCGCTCGCGCACCTTCGCGTCCTTGATGCCGTCGGGAATCGTTAGCGCGGTCAGTTGCGGCAGGCGATGACCCTCCTGCGCCGCGAGCTCGATACCCATCCCTTTGAGGCCGGCGACCAGCGCGCCCGCATTTGCGATGTGGCGCTTGAAGCGCGCCTCGAGGCCCTCCTCGATGACGATACGCAACGCCTCGTAGATCGCATAGTTCATCGTGATGGGCGCGGTGTGATGGTAGAGGCGGTCGGGCCCCCAATACTGCTCGATGAGGCCGAGGTCGAGGTACCATGAGCGGCACTTGGTCTTGCGCTTGCGCACTGTGTCCATCGCGCGCTGACTGAATGTCACCGGCGCGAGTCCCGGAGGCGCGCCGAGGCCTTTTTGGGTGCAGCTGTAACACGCGTCGATGCCCCATTCGTCCACTTCGAGTGGCACGCATCCCAGCGACGTGACCGCATCGACCACGAACAGCGCACCGCTGAGCTGCGTCATCTTCGAGATTTCTATGAGCGGCTGATGAATCCCGGTCGAGGTTTCCGAATGCACGACCGCGACCAGCTTGGGCTTCGCGATCTTCGACAGCGCCTGCGCGACCTGGTCGGGCTCGATGATGCGCCCCCATTCGGCCTCGACCTTGTGCACCTTGGCGCCCATCCGATGCGCGTCCTCGGCGAGCCGGCCGCCAAAGGCGCCGTTGACGCCGATCACGACCTCGTCGCCCTCCTCGATGAGGTTCGCCAAGACGCATTCCATCCCCGCCGAACCGGTGCCTGAAACCGGAAACGTGATCTCGTTGGCGGTGCGGAATACCAGCCGCAGCATCTTCTTGATGTCTTCCATGATGCCGACGAATTCAGGATCGAGATGGCCGAGCACCGGGGAGAGCATCGCCTTCATCACGCGCGGATGCACATTGGAAGGACCGGGGCCGAGCAGGAAGCGCGTAGGCGGCCGCAGTTCGGGGAATGTATTTGCCGAAGTTGCCAAGCTAGAACCTCTTTCGGTTTTGGAAATCGAGGCATCCATATTAGCCACCATCGGACGCGCTTTGAAAACGCCGGAAAAAGCTCTGCGCGTTTCATGGGGCAATCGCGGAACATGCTAGAGTCGTTCGCGTGGATGGAAACGGAACCTCGCCTCGGATCGCGATCAGCGCAAACGTCGCGGCGGAGCTGCACGCGATCGTCGGCGACGATGCGATCGTATCGCGCGTCAGCGAGCTCAAAGTCTACGAATGCGACGGCTGGACCATCGAGAAGAGCGCGCCCGACCTGCTCGTCATGCCGCATTCGACTGACGAGGTCAGCGCGGTGCTGCGCGCGCTTCATCGGAGCGGAATTCCATTCGTGCCGCGCGGCGCGGGAACCGGACTTTCGGGCGGCGCGCTGCCGCTCGCGCCGGTGATGATCTGCACCTCGAAGATGAACCGCATCCTCGCGATCGACCTCGCCAATCGCCGCGTCGAAGTGCAAAGTGGCGTCGTCAATCTTCATGTGACCAATGCGGTCAAAGCGGATGGCTACTTCTATCCGCCGGATCCGTCGTCGCAGATGGCGTGCACCATCGGCGGCAACGTCGCAGAAAATTCCGGCGGTCCGCATACGCTGAAATACGGCGTCACCACCAATCACGTCCTCGGGCTCGAAGTCGTTCTCCCCGATGGCGAAATCGTCGCGCTCGGCGGTCCGGTTGACGAACGATGTGGCTACGATCTGGTCGGCGCCGTGGTCGGATCGGAAGGCACCTGCGGGATGGTCACGGCGGCAACCCTGCGTCTGATGCGCGAGCCCGAGGGCCATCGCACCATCCTCGCGACATTTGCCGATGTCGAAAACGCGACTGCGGCGGTCTCGAAGATCATCGCCTCGGGAATGATCCCCGGCGCCATCGAGATGATGGATCGGCTCATCCTGAAAGCGGTCGAAGCGGCGTTCCACGTCGGATTTTCTTCCGACGCCGGCGCCGTACTGATTGTAGAACTCGATGGCCTCGAAGTAGGCCTCGATGAGCGCGCGGCCGCGGCGATCGAATTGATGCGCGCGTGCGGTGTGACCGAGGCGAAGCTCGCCCGCGATGAGGCCGAGCGCGCGCTGCTGTGGAAAGCGCGCAAACGGGCCTTCGGAGCGGTCGGCAGGCTCGCGCCGAATTATGCCACCCAGGACGGCGTCGTGCCGCGCACGCGGCTGCCCGACATCCTGCGCGTGATCCACGCGGTGGCGGAACGCCACGGCCTCGCGATTGGGAATGTCTTTCACGCCGGCGACGGCAACATCCATCCGATCGTGCTTTACGATGAGCGTGTCCCGGGTCAGGTGCAGCATGCGATCGATGCCGGCCGCGAAATCCTCACCGCATGCGTCGAGCTGGGCGGCAGCCTCACCGGCGAGCACGGCATCGGGGTCGAGAAGATGGGTGAGATGCCGCTGCTCTTCTCGCCCAACGATCTGATGGCGATGGCGGAGCTGCGCCGTGTCTTCGATCCCGACACGCGCTCGAATCCCGGCAAGGTCATTCCCACCCCGGGCGGGTGCGTTGAAGTCACCTCGCCTCGAAGGCAAGTCCCGCTGTGAGCGCGGTCATCGAAGAACAAGATCCGACCGGCGCTGTCGAAACGATCGTCGAGCCGCAAAGCGTCGAGGAGATCGCCGACCTCGTGCGCCAGTGCGAGGCCGACAAGGTAAGCCTCGCGCCAATCGGTGCGGGACGGACGCTCGCGCAAATCCGCCGCGCGCCCGCGCGGATCGGAATCTCCTTGCGCCGCATGGCGAATATCGTCGCCTACGAACCCGAGGACATGACGGTGGTCGCGCAAGCCGGACTGACGGTCGGCAACCTGAATGCCACCCTCGCCACTCCCGGTCAGCGGCTGCCCGTCGATCCTCGCAGTCCGGATGCGACTACGCTCGGCTCGCTCATCGGAGCCACGCATGCGGGACCGCTGCGCCTCTCGGAAGGAACCGTGCGCGACCTTCTGATTGGCATTCAGTTCGTCGGCCACGGCGGACACATCGTTCGCGCCGGCGGCCGCGTGGTCAAGAATGTCGCCGGCTACGATTTGATGAAAGTGCTGACCGGCTCCTTCGGCACCCTCGGCCTCGTGACCGAGGCGACCTTCAAGGTGCGTCCGATTCCGGAAAACTACACACTGGCGGTGGCCGCTTTTCCCGATGCTGATGCGGCCTTCGCCGCCGCATCGAAACTTTATGATCAGGTTCCGTTGATTCACCTCGAAGTGACGAGCCGCGCCGCCAGTGCCGCGATCGGCGCATCGGTTCGCTTTCTGGCGTTAGCGGGCTTCGCCGGCATACGCAGCGAGCTCAACTACCTCAGCGAGCGGATCGCGGCGGCCCTCGGTCCGGATGTCGAACTCCTCGAAGGGCAACATGCATCCGAACTCTACTCCGCGTTGCGCGATCTCAGCTTCGGCGACCTCGCCCTCGCGGCCCGAATCGCGGTGCTGCCCGACCAACTCGCGCGATGCGCGAGCGAGTCGTCCGCCGAGTTCGTCGCGCACGTCGGTTCAGGAATCGCGGAGCTCTGGTCGCAGGCCACCGATCCGCATCTCGTCGCGCAGTGGCGCGAGCTCGCGCATTCCGCGTCGGGCCATCTGCGCATCGTATCGGCGCCCGTATCGATCAGGGAGCAAATCGCGTTCTTCGATCATCCAAATCCGGGCGCATTCAAACTGATGCAGCGGCTCAAAAGCACCTTCGATCCGGCGGGCATCTTCAACCCCGGATGCTTCGTGGGAGGGCTCTGATGGCTGAGCTCGCCGCTGCTCCCGCGAAACCCGTCCGCGACGTCGTTGACTACGAGTTGCTGTTCGATTGCGTTCATTGCGGACTCTGCCTCGAGGCGTGCCCGACCTACATCATGACGCGGGCCGAGATGGACTCGCCGCGCGGACGCATCTACCTCATGAAGTCCCTCGCCGAGGGCCGACTCGAACTCGACAAAGACGCCGTACGTCATCTCGATTTGTGCCTCGGTTGCCGCGGATGCGAGACCGCGTGCCCGTCGGGCGTCCATTATGGCCGCCTCATCGAGGACGCGCGCGCGTATGTCGAGCATCATCATCAGCGCGGGCCGCTGGACCGGGCCAAGCGCGCGTTCATCAGCGCGATCTTCCCGTATCCGAATCGCCTCCGGGTGATGCTTGCACCGCTCGCGCTCGCCGAGCGTCTCCATCTGCGCGGTTCAATCGAAGCGATCCTTCCGAAAGCATTGCGGGAGTGGGTCGAACTGCTCCCGCCGCTGGTGCGCCGCGCCCAACCCGCGGCGGTTTATATGGACTCCCACGCCGCTGCGGATGCGCCGAGGGTCGTCGTGCATCATGGATGCGTCGCGCAAGTCCTCGCCGATTCGGAAAACCGCAACAGCGAAAGACTCCTCGCCGCGGCCGGCTATCGCGTGCTCAAGATGCCGGCGACGGTATGCTGCGGCGCGCTCGATCTGCATGCCGGCAACGACGTTCGCGCGATCACCTTCGCTCACGAGAACGTCCGCTCACTCAAGGCTCTCGCGCCCGATGCGATCGTTTCGGCTGCTTCGGGATGCTCGACGGCGATGGCCGAGTACGCCGCGATCCTGAAAAAAGATCCCGCCGCGGACGACGCGCGCGAGGTGCAATCGAAAGTGCGCGACCTCAGCGCGCTGCTGCTGGAGCGGATGCCACAATTCCGCAAGCTCGAATGCACCGTCACCTATCATGACGCGTGTCATCTCGTGCACGGCCTCGGCGTGCGCGAGAATCCTCGTAAGCTTTTGGGATCGATTCCGGGCGTGCGCCTCATCGATCTCGCCGAGTCGGATCTCTGCTGCGGCTCAGCTGGAAGCTACAACCTCACCGAACCTGAAATGGCGCGCGCGCTGGCGAAGCGGAAGGTGGACAACATCGTCGCGACGGGCGCCGACTATGTCGTGCTGTCGAATCCCGGATGCGAGTTTCAGATCGCCGCGGAGCTGCGGCGGCGCGGCGCGAGCATCCGGGTGATTCACCTCGCGGATTTTCTCGCCCTTGCGCTGCCGGACGATTACTAAGATGCCCCACGACCTCGAGATCAAATTCTACTTCGCGTACACCAGCCCGTTCACGTACCTCGCGTGGGCGCCGGCGCGTGCCCTCGAGCGCACGCATCGGGTGAAGCTGCGTTTCATTCCGTATGGCGTGAACATCTACAAGGCCTACGGCAACCTCAATGATCCAGCGGTCGAGCGGCGCAAGGTCCGCTACCTCTACCTCGACGCGCGGCGCATCGCGAAAGAGCGCGGCCTCATCATCTATCCGCCGAAGAAGATTTTCTCGTGCCGCGTCGCATTCTATGGCGGCCAGTTCGCCGCGAAGCACGATCGCTTTTTGCCATACTCCGACCGCGTGTTCGAGCGCTTCTGGAAACACGAACTTGATGTCGAAAAGCCCGATGCCATCGATGGCGTCCTACAGGAAGTAGGCCTCGATGCCTCGGAGTTCCATCGCTACGTGGAGACCGACGCGCGCGCCGAGTTGGACCGCTGCTTCGAGGAAGCGGCCGCCGATCAGATCTTCGGGGTTCCGATGTTCATCGTGGATGGCGAGCCGTTCTGGGGCGAGGACCGCGTCGAGTGGATGATCAAGAAGCTCGACGCGCTAGGCCTTCGCCGCTGAGCCGGGGCGTTCGGTGATCGCGATGTGGCGGGGTTGCGATTTCACGCGCGCGAGCCATCCGCGAATCGCGGGATATTTACCGAGATTGAATCCGCCCTCATCAGCGACATGCGTGTATGCATACAGCGCGATGTCGGCAATCGAGTAGCTGTTCCCGACAAACCACTCGCGCGAGGCAAGATGCTTCTCCATCACCTCGAGCGCGTCGTAACCGCGACGGATCATCATATCAAGCATCGCGCGACGCGGATCCTGCACCTTCGGGTCGATATGCACCAGGTAACGAACGCTCGCGATGTAAGGTTCGTGACTGTACTGCTCGAAGAACAGCCACTGCAGGACCTGCGCGCGCTCAAATCTTCCTGGCGGAAGGAAATGCGTGTCCTCAGCGAAATAGCTGATGATGGCGTTCGACTCGAACAGCAACTTGCCGTCGTCGAACTCGACGGCGGGAATCCGCCCGTTGGGAAATTTCGCGAGGAACGAGGGTGTGCGCGTCTCGCCTTTGATGATGTCGCGCTCGATCAGCTCGAACGGAATCGCAAGCTGCGTCAGGAGCAACCGCACTTTGTACCCGTTGCCCGAGGGCAGATAGTCGTAAAGCCGCAGCACTCCTAGAGCTCAGGACTGGCAGGCAAAAACGATTCGCCCATCAGGTAAGCGTCGACGGCGCGCGCGCATTCGCGGCCTTCCCAGATCGCCCACACCACGAGTGACTGCCCGCGCCGCGTATCGCCCGCCGCGAAAACCCCCGGCACGCTCGACTGATAGTTATCGCATAGCACGTTGCTGCGAGGATCGAGCTTCAACCCAAGCTGCGAGATGATTCCGTCGGGTTCGGGTCCGAGGAATCCCAGCGCCAGCAGCACCAGGTCGCAGTCGAGCTCGAAGTCGCTGCCCTCGATTTCTTTCATCGCCATCCGGCCGTCGCTGGCGCGTTCCCATTCCAGCCGGATGCCGTGCAGCTTCGTGACGTGGCCATGCTCGCCGGAAAACTTTTTCGTGTTGATGCTCCAGTCGCGATTGACGCCCTCTTCGTGCGAAGTCGAGGTGCGAAGGATCATCGGCCAGTCGGGCCATGGCATATCGACAGTACGGGAGTCGGGCGGCATCGGCAGCAACTCATACTGATGCACGCTGATCGCGCCTTGCCGATTCGAGGTGCCGAGGCAATCGGAGCCGGTGTCGCCGCCGCCGAGGATCACGACGCGCTTGCCCTTCGCGCTGATGAAAACGTCCTCGGGAATAATGTCGCCCTGGTTGCGTTTGTTCTGCAGCGGCAGGAAGTCCATCGCGAAGTGGATGCCCTTGAGCTCGCGGCCTGGAATCGGAAGATCGCGCGGCTTGGTCGCGCCCATCGTGAGCGCGATCGCGTCGAACTTCAGGCGCAACTCATCAGCGGTGATGTCGGTGCCGATGCGACAGCTGGTCACGAACTCGACGCCCTCGGCCTTCATCTGCTCGACGCGCCGATGGACCAGATGCTTTTCCATCTTGAAATCGGGGATGCCGTACATCAGGAGACCGCCGACGCGATCCGATCGCTCATACAGTGTGACTGCATGACCGGCGCGCGCGAGTTGTTGCGCGCACGCGAGGCCCGCGGGACCCGAGCCGACCACCGCGACGCGCTTGCCGCTGCTGCGCGGCGCGGGTTGCGGATGAATCCATCCCTCCGACCACGCATGATCGATGATGTTCTTTTCGATCAGCTTGATGGTTACGGGATCGTTGTTGATGTTCAGGACGCAGGCTTCCTCGCAGGGCGCCGGACACACGCGGCCGGTGAACTCTGGAAAATTGTTGGTCGAATGGAGCCGGTCGATCGCATCCTTCCAGCGCCCGCGATAGATCAGGTCGTTCCAGTCGGGAATGATGTTGCCGAGCGGGCAGCCCTTGTGGCAGAAGGGGATCCCGCAATCCATGCATCGCGCTCCCTGCGCGCGAAGCTTGTCCTCGGGCATCTTGAGGTCATACTCGCGCCAATCCTGCAGGCGCTCCTTGACGGGACGCCGCGAGGGCGTTTCCCGTTTGATCTCCATGAAGCCCGTTATCTTTCCCATTTAACTCTGACCCGCCGAATCTCGCTCATCGAAAATCCGATTCTTCCCCTTCCTGAAATCTGTCGATAGCCCTCGACTTCCTGCCTACACCGCCGCCAGCTTCGCCATGTCGTTATTCGCGCCCAGATGCTGCCGCTCCAGCACCATCCGATATTCGGTGGGCAGCACCTTGATGAATTTCTTCACGTGCTCGTCCCAGTGATCGAGCATCCGGCGCGCAACCGCGCTCTGCGTATACTGATGATGCCGCACGATGAGCGCATGGAGGTGGCTTATCTCCTCGCCATGCGTGATGGGCCCGAGCTCGACCATGCCCATGTTGCACTTGGAGGCGAAGTCTCCGGCCTCATCGAAGATATAGGCGGTGCCGCCGCTCATGCCTGCCGCGAAGTTGCGGCCGGTCTTGCCGAGCACGACTACCAGACCGCGAGTCATGTACTCGCAGCCGTGATCGCCGACGCCTTCGACCACCGCGGTCGCGCCGCTGTTGCGTACCGCGAATCGCTCTCCGGCGACGCCGCGGAAAAACGCCTCGCCGCCGGTCGCGCCGTAGAGCGCGACGTTGCCGATAAGGATGTTCTCCTCGGCTTTGAAGGTGGCCTCGCGCGGCGGCCGCACCGTCATGAAACCGCCCGACAATCCCTTGCCGCAGTAGTCGTTCGCATCGCCTTCGAGATAGACCGCGACTCCCGGTGCGAGCCACGAGCCGAAGCTCTGACCGGCCGAGCCCTTGAAGTGACATTGAATCGTATAGGGTGGCAGACCCTCCGCGCCGTGACGACGCGACACTTCCGCCGACAGCATCGTCGCGACGGTGCGATTGGAGTTGCGAATCGGCAGATGTATCTCGACCGGCTTCTTGTGTTCGAGCGCGTCCTTCGCGAGGTCGAGCAGTTGCACATCGAGCGCGTTCTCCAGCCCGTGGTCCTGAGTCTGGATGTTGTGCAGCGCGACATCGGGGCCGACGCTCGGCTTGTAGAGGATCGCGCTCAAGTCGATGTTGCTGGCCTTCCAATGCTTGATCGCCTCGTTGGTGTCGAGGCATTCGACGCGGCCAACCATCTCGTCGACGGTCCGGAAACCCAACTGCGCCATGTATTCGCGCAACTCGCTCGCGATGAACATCATGAAGTTCACCACGTGCTCCGGCTTGCCCTCGAACTTCGCGCGCAGCTTCGGATCCTGCGTGGCGATGCCGACCGGGCAGGTGTTGAGGTGGCAGACGCGCATCATGATGCATCCCGACGCGATCAGCGCCGCGCTCGCAAAACCGAATTCCTCGGCGCCGAGGAGGCACGCGACCGCAACGTCGCGACCCGTCTTGAGCTGGCCGTCAGCCTCGACGCGGATGCGTCCGCGCAGATCGTTCATCACGAGGATCTGCTGCGTCTCCGCGAGGCCGAGTTCCCATGGCGCGCCCGCATGCTTGATCGATTGCAGCGGCGAGGCGCCGGTGCCGCCGTCGTATCCGCTGATCAGCACCACGTCGGCCTTCGCCTTCGAGACTCCCGCAGCGACGGTGCCGACGCCGACCTCGGCCACCAGCTTGACGCTGATGCGCGCGCGGTCATTGGAGTTCTTCAAATCGTGAATGAGCTGCGCGAGATCCTCGATGGAATAAATGTCGTGATGCGGCGGCGGCGAAATCAGTCCGACGCCGGGCACCGAGTACCGAATCTTCGCGATGAAGTCGTCGACCTTGTGACCCGGCAGCTGGCCGCCTTCGCCGGGCTTCGCGCCTTGCGCCATTTTTATTTGCAGCTCGTCGGCGTTGACGAGGTAATGACTGGTGACGCCGAAGCGCGCCGAGGCCACCTGCTTGATCGCGCTACGGCGCCAGTCGCCATTCGCATCCCGGATGAAACGGCCCGGGTCCTCGCCGCCCTCGCCGGTATTGCTCTTGCCGCCGATGCGGTTCATCGCGATGGCGAGGTTCTCGTGCGCCTCTTTGCTGATCGATCCGAACGACATCGCGCCGGTCTTGAAGCGCTTGACGATCTCGCTCGCGGGCTCAACCTCTTCGAGGGGCACGGCCGGCCCAATCGGCTTGAACTTGAACAGTCCCCGCAGCGTCGCGAGACGCCGCGTGTGGTCATCTACCGCGGCGGTATATTGCTTGAACAAATTGTAGTTGCCCGAGCGCGCCGAATGCTGAAGCTTCGCGATGGTGTTCGGGTTCCACATGTGGAACTCGCCGCGCCGACGCCACTGGTACTGGCCGCCCACGTCGAGCTCGCCGTCGAGATTCGCCGCGATCTGGAACGCATGCTGATGCCGCGCGCTGGTTTCGCGCGCGATCTCCTCGAGGCCGACGCCGCCGATGCGCGAGGCGGTCCAGGTGAAATACTTGTCGACCACTTCGCGGGCCAGACCGATAGCCTCGAAGATCTGCGCGCCGTGATAGCTCTGCAGCGTCGAGATTCCCATCTTCGACGCCACTTTGATCATGCTCTTGCCGGCGGCCTTGACGATGTTCTTGACCGCGTCGTCGGGTTCGACGTCGGTAAGGCGACCGTCGCGGATCATTTCGGCCATGGTCGCGAACGCAAGATAGGGATTTACCGCCGCCGCGCCGTAGCCCACCAGCAGACAGAAGTGCATCACCTCACGAGGCTCGCCCGACTCGACCACGATGCCGCATCGAGTGCGCGTGCCCTCGCGAATCAAATGATGATGCACGCCCGAGCACGCGAGCAGACACGGAATCGCCGCATGGGTCGCATCGACGCCGCGATCGGAGAGCACCAGGATGCTGTAGCACTGCTCGATGGCCTCAGAGGCCTCGCGGCAGATGCGATCGAGCGCAGCCTTCAGCGCGGTCGCGCCGTCATTCACCGGATACAGCGTCGAGATGGTCTTCGTGCGCAGGCCCGGCTTGTCGAGCCGGCGAATCTTTTCCAGCTCGGCGTTGGTGAGAATCGGCCGCTTGACCTGGAGTTGCCGGCAATGGACCGGGCTCTCCTCGAAGAGATTCTGCTCGGCGCCCAGCGACGTCTCGGCCGAGGTCACCATCTCCTCGCGAATCGGATCGATGGGCGGATTGGTGACCTGCGCGAAAAGCTGTTTGAAGTAGTTGAACAGCGGCTGCGGACGATCCGACAACACTGCGAGTGGCGTATCGGTGCCCATCGAGCCGACCGGCTCCTGCCCGTTCACCGCCATCGGCGCGAGCAGCATCTTCAAATCTTCGACGGTGTATCCGTAGGCCTGCTGCAGCTTGAGCAGTTCGTGGCCGTGATATTGATCGATCGGCGGCGAGGACGGCGGCTCGGGAAGGCTGTCGAGCGCGACGATGTTTTCGTCGAGCCACGCGCGATAGGGCTGGCGCTTCGAGAGTGCGCCCTTGATCTCCTCGTCGTGCACGATGCGGCCAAGCTCGGTATCGACGAGGAACATCTTGCCCGGCTGCAAGCGCCCCTTCTGCTCGACGTTTTCGGGCGGGATGTCGAGGACGCCGGTCTCCGACGCCATCACCACGAGGCCATCCTTTGTAACGAGGTAGCGCGACGGGCGCAGGCCATTGCGATCGAGCACCGCGCCGATGCGCACGCCGTCGGTGAACGCGATCGAGGCGGGACCGTCCCACGGCTCCATCATGCAGGAATGGTATTCGTAGAAGGCGCGCTTGTCGGGCTTCATCTGCGGGTCGTTCTGCCATGCCTCGGGAATCATCATCATGACTGCGTGTGGCAGCGAGCGGCCGGTACGCGTGAGCAGCTCGACGCAGTTGTCGAACATCGCGGTGTCGCTGCCGGTCGGCTCGATGATCGGATGGAGCTTGTGGATGTCGTCGCCGAACAGTGGCGAGGCGAACATCTTCTCGCGCGCATGCATCCAGTTGACGTTGCCGCGCAGGGTGTTGATTTCGCCGTTGTGCGCGACGAAGCGATACGGATGCGCGCGGTCCCAGCTCGGGAAGGTGTTGGTGGAGAAGCGCTGATGCACCATCGCGAGTGCGCTGACCACATCGGGATCGATCAGGTCGGGAAAGAATTCGGGGATCTGGGTCGAGATGAGCTGACCCTTATATACGATGGTGATGGAGGACAGACTGCAGAAGTAAAACAGCTCCGGATCGCGCAGACCGAGCGACGCGAGCGCCTCGTTGGTCGCGCGCTTGCGGATGACGTAGAGCTTGCGCTCGAGCGCGGCCGCATCGGGAGTCGAGGTTCCTTTTCCCACGAAGACTTGCCGAAATGCCGGCATCCCGCGCCGCGCGATATCGCCGCATGCGCTCGGGATGTGCGGGATGTCGCGCCATCCGAGCAGCGTGAGCCCTTCGTCGCGAACGACATGCTCGACAATCGCCTCGGCGGCCTTGCGCTTCTCGTCATCGAGTGGAAGAAACAGCATCCCAACGCCGTACTCGCCGCGCGCCGGCAACTCGAAGCCGAGTTTGCGGGTCTCGCGGCTCAGGAACTCATGCGGAATCTGCAACAGCATGCCGGCGCCGTCGCCGGTGCGCGGATCGCATCCACATGCGCCGCGATGGGTGAGATGGTTGAGGACCTCGATGCCCTTGCGCACGATATCGTGCGAGCGCGCACCCTTGATGTTGACCACGAAGCCGACGCCACATGCGTCGTGCTCGTGTCCGGGCGAGTAGAGGCCCTGTGCGGGAGGAATGCTGCTGTGCTCATGCATGATCACATCCTCTTGGGGTCCGCGACGATCGTTTTCACGATGCCGTGGCGATGCTTGCGTCCATGACCGTTGGTGGACACCTCGGATTCAGTCGAAGCGCCCACCGAAATATTTGAGCGCTCGGTATGGGTCGATAGCACCACCATCGTTTCCGTTCGCGACACTCCCTCGATCGAGCGAATCGTGCTGATGAGCCGCTCGAGCGACGAAGTGTTGTTGGTCTTGATCTTGAGCAGCAGCGAATGCTCGCCGGTGACGTGATGACATTCCAGCACATCGTCGACCAGCGCGACGGTGTGCTCGAAGGTCGCGATCGCTTTCGGGTGCGCGATCGAAACGCCGATGAACGCGGTGACATCCTTGCCGAGTTTGCGCGCGTCGACGGTCGCCTGATAGCCGGTGATGATTCCGCTATCTTCGAGTTTCTTGACCCGGTCGATCACCGACGGCGACGACAGTCCGACCTGCTCGCCGAGCTTGACCAGGGGGATGCGTCCCTGGTCCTGCAGAGTCTCGAGAATCTGGAGGTCGATGGCATCGAGCTCCAGCGCTTCGGAGCCTAATTTCATAAGGGAACCTCGATCCGGAGCCGCCGAAGATATTCAGAATCGGGATGTGAGTCAACCTTTTCTAAGGCAAAAATAGCATCGAAGGCGAATTAGAAGAGGTTTCCGCTCCAGCCATCAAGGTTTTGGAAGGTGCGAGGCCGCTTTTGAAAGCTAGAATGCTTCCAGCGCGGGCATTTGCCTAAGATAAGGGCAGATAGAGGCCTCTCCAGCTAAGTTAATTAGTCGGTCGGTGGCGTCGGATTATTCCCATGGAGAGCCGCCGCAATGGCCCAAAATGTCGCATAAGTCTGGCCTTCGAAATCCGGATCCCAAGGATGGTCGAAGGCGCTGGTTTTCACGATGACGAGGTTCTCTTTCGGATTCACGAAGATGAACTGGAAATATATTCCCTCCGCGGAATACGCGTCGTCAGTCGGAAACGTCCACCACTGGTATCCGTAGCCAAGCCCCGATGCTCTGACCAGCTTACCGGGCTGCACCTGCGGACCATCAGGCACCGTCGCATTCTCGACCCAATCGGAGGGAACGATTTGCTTGCCGTTCCATTTTCCATGATTGAGGAACATGAGCCCGAAGCGTCCGTAGTCGCGCAGCGTGGCGTTGAGGCAGGTGAATGCCGCTTCCATCCCGTCCGCTCCGGGCGCGTCCGTATTCCAGAACGCATCACGTTCCATGCCCATCGGCTGCCAGACTTTTTCCGAAAGATAGTCCGCGAGCGATTCGCCGGTGACCCGACGCACCATCCATCCGAGCGCCTGGGTATCGGCGCCCTTGTAGAAGAATTTCTCGCCCGGCGGTCGCGCTCGGGTAAGCCCTTTAAGGTAGTCATTGAGCGGCTCGCTCTCTTCGATCATCCCGCGCAGGAACATCTGATCCATGTCCGAAGGTTGCCGCAGCACGTAGTTCTCAGTGAACTTCACGCCGGATGACATCTGGAGAATCGCCTTGATTGGCACGCCATCGTAAGCGCTGCCTTTCAGCTCCGGCACGTAGTCGGTGATCGGATCATCGAGGCTCTTGATTTTTCCATCGGCGAGCGCGAGGCCGACCAGTGTCGAGGTGAACGATTTCGCCACCGACATCGAGGTGAACGTCGACGTCTCGCCGGCGCCGCCGAAGTAGCGCTCCAGGACGACCTTGCCGTCCTTGATGACGAGGAAGCCGGTTGTTTTGGTTTGCTGAAGAAACTCTTCGAGCGTGTGCGAGGCGCCGTTCCATTGGTAGGTGACCTCGCCGAGCTGATGATCGTCGCGCGCTAACTCCGAGACTGCTCCGGCGCGATGCACCACATGAAACGGGAAGATCCGATCCATGTGGCGAAACGACCCCTCGCGGTATGGCGCGCGGAAGTAGTTCAGCCGCGTGCCGACCGGCGCGGTATCGACGACGGCCGTGGCATCTTGCGCGCGCGCCGCCGAAGCGATCGGCAGCGCGACGCAGAATAGCGCAATCGCGATCCGCCCCAATCGCGCGATCATTTCGTCCTATGTGCTCGCGGCGTTGTGATCGTCACTCGCCCTTGAAGTTCGCGGGACGCTTCTCGACGAACGACTGCGCACCCTCGATATGATCCTTGGAGGTCAGCATCAGATGTTGCCCGTGCCGCTGGTAGCCGTAGAAGTAGGGGAGGTTGAGATTCAGTCCCACCCGCAGCGCTTCCTTCGCCAGGCGCTGGGCGAGCGGCGCCTGTTGCGCGAGCTTGTTCGCGAGCGCCATCGTCGCCTCGCCGAGTTGGGCATGCGGCACTACGCGATTGACCATCCCGATGCGCTCCGCCTCCTTCGCATCGATGATGTCGCCGGTGAGGATGAGCTCATACGCGCGCGCCAGACCGACCAGCCGCGGCAGCACCAGCAAGCCGCCCGCCTCGGGAATCAGTCCGCGCCGGATGAATACCTCGCCGAAGCGCGCCTGGTCTGAACACACGCGCATGTCGCACATCAACGCGATGTCGCATCCGTAGCCGACCGCGGCGCCATTGACCGACGCGATGGTCGGCTTGGGATACTCGATGAGAAAATCGAGCGCGACCGGCGCGTGCGACCGCCACTCCTCGACATCCTTGGCCTTGTTGGGTTTCGCATCGCGAAATTCCGGATTGAGGAAAATCTCTTTCACGTCGTCGCCGGCGCAAAACGCGCGGCCCGCGCCGGTCAGGACCACCACACGGATATCGTTGTCGCGCTCGGCATCATGAAACGCGTCGGCAATCTCACCCCAGGTCCTGATGGTTCCCGCATTCATCGCATGCGGGCGATTGATGGTGATGGTCGCGATTGCGTTCTGCTTCTCGAAGAGAATTTCGCTGTAGGTCATGGCGTATGCTCCCGCGCGAGTCGTGACGACCCGGCATAGATTCGATTCGGTACTTGCAGCTTCTCAGAGAGTGAAAAGTTCCGTCAAGCGAACCTGGGTGAGGCGAAATGCCACATTACTTTCCGGGCGCCGCCAGTGGATGCTGCTTCATGAACGCGAACATCCGCGGATTCGATGCCGCCGGCCATTGCACATGATGCAGGATGCCGCGCCAGGTCCCGCCGGTGCTGACGTCGCCGGCCGCCATCGGACTGGTGCCGCATGATTGATCACACGCCGTCACTGGCTTGCCGTCGGGATCGAGGATCACGTCGTCGAGGCTGACGCCGATCGAGCGCATCTGGGCAGCGAAGGTATCGCCATTGGGACAGATGCCGCCGATATCGCAGCTGTTGCGCAGGTGCATGAGCGGGATATGTGGATTGAAGATTTGCAGCTGCGCATTCGAGGTTGGCGCGCGCGGCACCGGCGTCTGCGGACATGGATCGTTGAAGGCGCCGAACGGATCGGGAGCGGAGTAGACCGCGGCCGCCGCGATTGACTGACGATTGAGCGCGTACAGCAGCACCATCGCCGCGCCGTTGGACCATCCAGTCAGATAGATGCGCGTAGCGTCGACCTCGCCAGTCGCGGTCTCATCCTGGATCAAGTGATCGATGGTCGCGGCGTCGACGTTCTCCTTGTAAGTCGTTCCACCAACGGTCACATCGCCCGCCGGACTCAGCTGGCGATACCAGTTGTCCCATCCCATCGCATTGGAATCGAGGCCGGGATAGTAGTGCGTTGTGTAGCGGCCTTCGGGTGCGAGGAGGATGAAGCCCGGCTTCTTCCCGCCGAGGTCAGCCTTGCCGATCTCGCCGACGAGACCGGTCAACTTGACCGAATCCGCGGTTGCTATCGAACCATGAATGAACACCACGAGCGGGAGCGGATTGTCGCGGCTATGTCCCTCCGGCTCGTAGATGCACGCGTAGCGATCGCTTCCATCGGAATCCTTCCATGGACCGAGCACGCGACCGCCGAAGCAAATTGGATTGTGCGCCGCGAAGGAGCTCGCGATAACTCCATGATTAATCTGCGCCGGAGGATCGCCAAATGGCGCGCATTGGTCGGCTGCCGACGCCGAACCGCGGAGCATAACGCCGACGCGCAGGACCGCGATGATTTGCGTGATGCGTTTTGCCTGGAGCTTCAATTGGCTTCGACTCTGGGAGTGAACTTGTCGAGTTCGTAAATATCGAGCGCGCGTTCTTCCTCGGCAACCGCTTCGACGATCTTCGCGAAGCCGCCCTCGCCGAAGAGCTTCTGCTCCTGCTTTTCCATCTGCTCGCCGACTTGGTCGAACTCCTTCTCGCTGACCGCCAGATGGAACGCGGGAAACACGATGGTATCCTCGCGCGCGGCATGCGGCCGGTACATCCGGATGAATTGCGTTACCGGGTCGACCAGCCGCGTGTCTTTCGCATTCGAAGTCGAGACGCGAATTATAATGTCAGTAAGCTGACGCCCCGCCTGATGCTGCTGGAGTAGAATCGGAACATCGCGACCAGCCTCGCCGAGATTCTTTTGCAGCTTCGGAAAGATGAACTTCTCCTCGTTCTTCTCGTGATAGTCCTCGATGAATTTGCGGATGAGTTGCGCGCCGGTCAGGAAGGGATTGCCAGGAATGTCCTGATGCGCGGCGATGCGGCGCAGACCCTCCTCATAGATCAACAACACGCGACGCAGCACGCCGTGTTCGCGCATCAGATCCTCGATGGAACTGACGTCGCCCTCGCCCTCTTCTTTCTCCGCCGCGTGGGCACTGTTGATTGCGACCACATAGCCGCCGACTACGGTCAGCGCGGTTTTGCATGCGCGACCGACAAACTTCCGTCTCTCGAGATTCATGGCAGACCTCCGTCTGAGCAGGTTGAAGTTGAGACGAACAAGCTATTTTACCGGACCCGAGGTGCGACTGCACCGCTACACGTTGGTGTACGCGTCGGTGCCCATCTCGAGCGAATCGAGGCCGCTCCATTCGACCTCCGGGATGACTCGATTGCCGATAGTGCGCTCGACGATTATGAAGAATGCGAACGCCAGTCCGAACACCACCACGATGTTGACGCTGATTCCGATCAGTTGCGCGACCAACTGTCCCGCATCCCCATACAGGATGCCGCGCACTGGTCCCGCGACGGCGTTCCATCCGTCGCCGTAACTTCCGTCGGCGAAGATTCCCAGCGCGAGCGCGCCCCAAATGCCGCATCCTCCGTGCACCGCAATCGCGCCGACCGGATCATCGATGCGGAAATGGCGCTCCAGCGTCAGCACTAAAGCCACCACCAGCAAGCCGGCGATGAGGCCGATCAGCAACGCCGCCAACGGCGTCACGAATGCGCAGGGGGCGGTGATCGCGACCAGTCCGCCCAGCAATCCATTGCACGCCATCGAGACGTCAGGTTTGTGGAAGCGAAACCATAAATAGAACAGCGCGGCGAGCGCCCCGGCGGCCGATGCGATCATGGTGTTCGCCGCGATCAATCCGATGCGCGGGTCCGAGGCCGCCAGCGTCGATCCTGCATTGAAGCCGAACCACCCGAACGCGAGGATCAACGTCCCGATCATCGCCATCGGAATGTTATGGCCAGGAATCGCGGCCAAATGGCCGTCGCGCCGAAACTTTCCGATTCGCGGCCCGAGCACGATCGCGCCTGCGAGCGCGGTGATGCCGCCGGTCATATGCACCACCGACGATCCCGCGAAGTCGACATGCCCGTGTCCGAGCCCGAGGTTCGCGCCAAGTTGCGAAAGCCAGCCGCCGCCCCACACCCAGTTTCCATACAGCGGGTACAGGAACATCGACATAAAGAAGCCGTAGATTGCGAACGCGGAAAATTTCCAGCGCTCGGCCATCGCGCCGGTAGGAATTGTCGCGGCGGTATCCATGAAGACTACCGCGAACAGAAACATCGCGAGGCTCGAGGGATCGTGACTCACATTCAGGAGCGCGAACTTGCTCGCGCCTAGCAGTCCGTAAGCATGTCCACCGATGGTGACTGAGAGTTCGTAGTGGTCGAGAGCGAGCGCCCCGAGCGATGACCAATGGCCGACCCCGCCCATCATCAGCGCATAGCCGGTCAGCCAGAATCCCAGGATGCCGATCGGATAAATGATCATGTTCATCGCCATCGTGTTGACCGCGTTCTTGGCGCGGGTGAAGCCGGTCTCCAGCATCGCGAAACCGACCTGCATGAACATCACGAGAAACCCCGCCACCAGCACCCAGGCGAGGTTGAGCGATTGATCGAGGGGGAACGGCGCGCCGGCGTTCTGCGCGTGGCCGAGCGAGGGGAGCATGGCGATTGCCATCGCAGCCGCGGCGATGGTCACGGACAACACTCTGCGGTAGCGCATCATTTCACCTCACCTCGATATGATCGGTGCGGCTTTCCAGCCGGCGCGGGATACCGGTTAGCGAGCCAAATCAAAAACGCGAACGCCGCGATCAGCGACACGAAGAATGCTCCGACCCCGATCGCCCGGCGCAGCCGTCGCCGTTTGAGGCTGGTCGGATGCAGCGCCTGGGCGCGATTGTGGATTTCGACTTGCGACGGATCCTGCAGGTCCTTCAGCATCTCGGCGGCGGTCTCATAGCGATCGCGCGGGGCGCGTTCGATCGCGTGCAAGATGATTTCCTCGAGATGCGGGTCGAGGTCCGCGCGAAAGCGGGTCGGCGGCTGCGGGTCCTCGGCGGTCTTCGCCTTCATCATTGCATAGACGTTGCTGCTGCCCGCGTAAGGCAATTCGCCAGTCAACATTTCGTAGAGAATGGTGCCCATCGCGTAGATGTCGGTGCGCACGTCGCCGCGGCGACCGCTGACCTGCTCGGGCGCCATGTAATCCGGGGTGCCGATGGTCGAGGACAGGCCCGACCACGTGAGCCGCCGCGCGGACTCATCCAGCGCGATCCCGAAGTCCATTATTTTCAAGGTGCCGTCGTCGGTCACCAGCACGTTCTCGGGCTTGAGGTCGCGGTGCACGACTTTCTCGCTGTGCATGTATACCAGCGCCTCGCAAAGTTGCCGTGAATAATTGAGCGCGCGGTCGACCGGCATCGGGCGAAAGTCGCGCATCAGCGCGCGCAGCGAAATGCCGTCGACGTACTCCATCGCGATGTACATCCGGCTTTTCTTTTCCGGAGTAAGAACCTTGACGATGTGCGGGTTGTTGAGCCGGCGGCCGACTTCCTCCTCGCGCTGGAAGCGTGAGTAGAAGACCACGTCGCTCTCGAACTGAACGTAGGGAACCTTGATCGCGACGGTCTGGTTGGTGCGCGTGTCGATCGCCTTGAAGATCGAGGCCATCCCGCTGCGCGCGATCACTTCGGTCAATTGGTACTGATCGAGTTTCTCGCCAACACTGACCTCGCGCATGAGATAGGCGCCGCTCCCGAGCGCATGGGCGCGGACCTTAACATCCGCGCGAAGACTGGATCAATGAGGGTGACTGGCCGGCTTCATCGTGAGAAGAGGTTTTTGAGCCGGCCCAGGATTCCCGAGCGCGGGGCAACTTCCGGCGTTTCGCCGAGCTGCTTGAAAAATGCCACCGTCAGGTTGTCGCCGGTCCCGCGGCTGTTGGCGTTGCGGATCAGTTTCTGGCACGCGTCGGCCGCGGAGAACTCGCGCGTCAACGAGATGAGCTCGGTAGGCTCGAACACGGTATACAGACCGTCGCTGCATAGAATCAGCTCGTCATGCCGGCGCAGCGGCATCGTGATGCGATCGACCGAGACGATGAGCTCGCGGCCGAGGCTGCGCAGGAGCGCGGAACGCTCGGGATGATTGCGCGCGCGTTCCTCGCTCATCAAACCCATCCGCACCCGCTCACCCACCATCGTATGATCCTTGCTCATCTGCGTGATCTTGCCGGCGCGAAGCAAATAGAGCCGGCAGTCACCGATGTGCGCGGCGTTGAGAGTGCCGTTCTCGATCGCGACCGCGGTCAGCGTGGTGGCCATCCGGCGCAATTCGGGAACCGTCGAGGCGAAGTTGTAAACCTCGATATTGGCAGTCTGCACCGCGCGATGGAGCCGCTTGCTCGCGCCCCATTCGCGCGGACTGTTGGCGTAGGCATTGAGCATGGTTTCGACCGCCATCTTGCTCGCGACTTCGCCACCTTCGTAACCGCCAACCCCGTCCGCGACCGCGAACACGAGGGCATCCGGCGCTTCGACCAGATGCGCGCAGAAGTCCTCGTTGTTGGAACGATTGGTTCCGATGTCTGACAGCATCGCCAATTCAAACGTCTCGGGAATCGGTTCGCCCGCGACATCCGGTTCAGTATCCGCTTTGGCCAAAGCTCCCAACCTGCCCTATCCGTGGAAATGTCTCGGGGGCGATACCGCGTCTGCGGCTCGCCCCCGGGTTAACCGAGTTGCTTCGCCGACTTACGCAGGCTTCGCGACCAACAGTGTGCTCTTGCCCTTCTTTTTCGAGTTGCGCGTGAAATAGAAAGCTCCGTACGCGCCAAATATCACCGAGATACCGACGGCGATCAGAGGCTCTTTCGGGCTGCCGATCCCTTCCAGTGGGCCGATGATGTAGAAGGCCAGGCAGGCGAAGTTCGCGAGCGCTCCGAAGACTGGCACGATCATATGTTTGAAGCCAGAAAACTCGTGATGCTCCTTGAACGCGATGATGCAGACGATGTTGGTGAGTCCGTAGAGCAGGAAGGTGCCGAAGTTCGAGAGCAACGTCACCAGCAGCAGTCCGTTAGGCAGCGACGCCAGGTATGCATTGCTTCCGATGCCGATGCTGTACCAGAAGCTGTGCGGCAACGTCGCGATAGTCTTGTCATCGGGCGCCGAGCCGCCACCGAAGTAGTACAGCGCGCCGTATGCGCCGATGAGCGCGGAGATCGTCGCCAATACCCAGATCGCGCGATGCGGAGTCAGGTTATCGCCGTGCAACATGCCGAAGTGCTCGGGGACTTCCTCGTCACGACCCATCGCGTAGGTCACGCGCGCGCCGGTATTGATGCAGCTTAGCGTGGTTCCGATGAGCGCCAGGAACACCGTGAACGCTTCCAACAGCATGAAGGCCTGGCCATGCCCACCGAGTAGCGCATTGCCGAGGATGACCATCATGTCGCCGATTGGCGCCGCCGATCCTTTCGCTTCTGCGAGGCTGTAAGCGCTGCTCAGGAAGTAGTTCGCCGCGAAGTATTCGATCAGGTAGCAGAACAATCCTTGAATGGTGAGCGAAAGCAGAACGCCGCGAGGAATGTCCTTCTTGGGGTTAATCGCTTCCTCGCCCATCGCGGTGACTGATTCGAATCCGACCAGCAGCAGGATTGCGACCGTCGCCTGCATGATGGTGTTGCTCAAGCCGTGCGGCAGAATGACCGAAAGCGCGCTGGCATGCGCCGGATGGTCTCCCGTCAAGGCGTAGTGGATGGTCGCAGGAATCGTGTTGCCATTGGGGTCGAGTGCGAGACCGGCCGAACCCTCAGGATGCGAAATACGGTAGGCAATCGCGAGTGCCGAGAAGAACAGCAACGCGACGATCTGAATGCCGTTAATCGCGACGTTAACCCCGGTCGAGCCGTTCACCCCGCGGAAAGCAATGTATGCGACTACGTACGAGAAGATGATCGCGATCAGCGCCATGAAAACCGGACCCGGCACGCCGGCGTTCATCACACCCGGCGCCAGTGTCCCGACGATGTATCCGATCATCACGCCCATGGTGGCGACCATGACGCCCGGATAGACCCAATAATAGAGATGCGACGACCATCCGATGATGAACTTGGCGATTCGCGCAAACTTATACGCGCTCGTCGTGTTCAAAAATGCTTGCTCGGCGAACAGATACGAGCTCCCCGCGCCGGGATACAGTTTCGCGAGTTCCGAATACGAAATCGCGGTCGCGTATGCGAGGCACAGCGCGAGGAAAATGCCCGCCCACATCGCAATCGCGGACGGATACGCCTGGTTCGCCTGTGTGAAGAACGTGATCCAAAGAAATGCTCCTGGCGCGATCAACGCCATCGCGTTCACGGTTACTCCCGTGAGCCCGAGCGTCGCTTTCATCTTTGGCGCTTCTTGCTCAGCCATCTCTCCTCCTTAGCCGTCAGTTTTTTTCGGGACGAGAACTTCCCACCCGGGACAGCTTGGTCGAGAGCCTTAGCGCAAGAAGAATGCCACCAAAATGCAACAAATTGCGTTGCGTTTTGAATGAATGAAACATTATGCAATGCGCAACCTCTAGGCAGCCGCCCATTTGTCGAGCATCAAGTCTAGGCCGACCGGAGGATATCTAGTTCGGAAGAAAGGTGGAGTTGCTGATTAGGTAATCAGCATCCTTACTAATCGGGGCATCGATGCGGTTCGCCTTGACCTTCGCGCCAAGGGCGCCCCCGGACCCGAACGGGAGCGGCAGCGCCGACACCGCCCCCCGCGGGCGGGGTTGGTATATTAAGGAAACGAAGAGGGGCCCCC
>VFSW01000862.1_pt1 | contig 44729 bp, 55 predicted proteins | sample 5358111 | NCBI WGS metagenome assembly VFSW01 (sample SAMN11554181, study PRJNA540505) | mine drainage metagenome | isolation source: sediment from site ElyBrook_90M | place: USA: Ely Copper Mine, Vershire, VT | collected 2017
ATATAAAGATTTATGGCACATACCAAAGCACTGGGTTCCACTAAAAACGGCCGCGATTCGCGGGCCAAGCGCCTGGGAGTCAAACTCCAGGACGGCCAGGCGGTTAAAACCGGCCAAATTATCCTCCGCCAGCGCGGCACGCAGTATCTGGCCGGTCCGAACGTCGCCCGCGCCGGAGACGATACCTTATATGCCCTTAAATCCGGCGTGATTAAATTCACGAACAGGACCAAGACGAAATTCGACGGCAGCCGCCGGCTGGCTACGGTTGTGGCTGTACGCTAACTTTAAGCTTTATATCCAGGCCGCGGTGCAGGCGGACACGGACCTCGTGTTCGCCGAATTTTTTTAAGGGGTGGTCCAAAATCACTTCCGCGCGGTCGCGGCCGGTAAGGCCGTGCTCGCGGAGGGCTTTTTCTATGGTTTCTTTTTTAACCGAGCCGAAGACGGAACCTTTGGCGTCGCTTTTGAGTTCAAAAACCAGGGTGCGGTCCGCGAGGCGGCGGGCGATTTCCGCGAGGCGCTTCAGGGTCTCTTCTTCCTCTTCCGTTTTTTTCTTCTTTTTGGACGCGAGCGCTTTCAGGCGTTCCGGCGTGGCCGGCGCGGCCAAGCCGCGGGGAAAAAGGAAATTGCGCGCATAACCATCGGCGATTTCCTTCACTTCGTCTTTTTCTCCCTTGCCCGAAACTTTTTGGAGGAAAATTACGCGCATGGGCGGTTTTTATTTCATTTCGCTTTGGAGCACCTGAATTGCCTTGGCAAGCTGGGGGTCCTCCCCCGCCGCCGCTTGCGCGTCCGAAATCGGAACCGGATAATCCGGCACCAGCCCGCCGTTTTCCAGAATCTTGCCGGAGGGCAGAACCCAATGGGCGATGGTGAGCTTGATGACCGAGCCGTCGCTCAAGTCCACGAATTCCTGCACGGTGCCCTTGCCGAAACTTTGCTCCCCCACCAGTTTGGCGCCGCGGTCGTCGCGGAGCGCGCCGGCCAGGATTTCCGAAGCGGAGGCGGAGCCGTTATCTATTAAAACCACGACTGGCACTTTGGCCAGCGCCGCGTTGCCGTCCGCGCGCAGGGTGTCGCTTATGCCTTGCCGCCCGGCTTCTTTGACCACCACCGTGCCGCGCGGTAAAAACCAGCCGGCGAGATTGACCGCCACGTCCAGATAGCCGCCCGGATCTCCCCGGAGGTCCAAAATGAGGCCGTCCGTGCCCGCGTTTGCGGCTTTAAGCATCGCGTTCCAGAACAGGCTTTCCGCGCTGGCGTTAAAGCTGTAAAGCTGGACGTAAGCTATGTGTCCGGGCAGCATCTTGAAATCCAGCGTAGGCGACGTAATCGGCTGCCGCACGATGGGAAAAACCTTGGGCTTGTCCCAGCCCTGCCGGTCAATGGTCAGCTTCACGGTCGTGCCGGTATCGCCCCGGATGTAAGCAATCGCCTGGTCCACGCTCAAGCTGTCCGTAGAGGTGGCGTCTATAAAAAGTATCTGGTCGTTCGGCTTCAGGCCCGCCTTGTCCGCCGGCGTGTCCTTAAGCGGCGCGATAATGACCAAGTGTCCCTGCTGCACTCCGATTTCGGCGCCGATGCCGCTGAAGGTGCCTTCCACATCCTCCATGAATGATTTGGCGGCATCGGGAGTGAAATAAACCGAATAAGGGTCACCTAGGGACTGCACCAGGCCGGAAATGGCGCCCTGGACTTTGGTTCCATCCGAAACGTCCGCGGCTTTCAGGTAGTTGTCGTTGATATCCTGCCAGGCCTCCCAGAAAGTTCCGAAATTGGCCGGCGTGGTGGTGGCATTAGTGAGACCCTGGACGCCGGAGACGATTATAGCCTCCGGAATTTTCCGCCCGGCAGTGAAACCCAGGAAGAATCCGCTGCCTGTGAGAATGACGATAATTGCGACGGCCGCGGCAATGAGGACCGCGGTCTTTTTGGCAGAACTTTCCATGTAGCAGATATTTTAACTTTTATCCGGCGCGGCAGCAATATAAGAGCGTGGTCAGTCCGGCATTTTCGTGTTAGAATCCACAAATGGCGCTCGGCGAGGAATATCTGAAGGAGCTCAAAAAGCGCGCCAAGGAATCGCGCGTCCACCGGGAGTTCCAGCTGACGGGCCTGGAGATAGCCGACCTGCTCCGCGACCGGAAGCATAAATCGCTCTATATCAAACTCGCCAAGGAACACCGCGGACAGGAACTGCTCCGGCTAGCTAAAGAAATCGCGGGCAGAAAAGGCGTCAAAAACCGCGGAGCGTATTTCATGGCCGTGGTTGCGGGGCAAAAGCGCCAGCCGCAACGGGAAATTTACCGTTCTAAACCTGCTAAAAAGAAAAATGCCGAATGAATTCGGAATGTGGGTGATAGAAAATTCCAAAGAAGAAAAATTCCTCCGGGAAAAGACGGAGGCGTTTGATTTTTCGCGGCACACCAAAAAGGAAATCGCCGAACTGGTCCGCAAAATGCGGAAACTCATGAAAGCGGCAAACGGCATCGGCTTATCCGCCAACCAAATCGGCCTGCCTTGGCGGTTCTTCGTTGCCGAAGTAGAGGGGCAAAATGGGCCGAAATTCTACGCGGTTTTCAACCCGAAAATAGAAAAGAGCGGCGGGGCAAAAGAACTGGAAGAGGAGGGCTGCCTGTCCATTCCCGGCATTTACGGCGAAGTCGGCCGCGCATCCAAGGTTACGCTGAAGGGCCAGGACCAGCACGGCCGTCCGCTCAAAATCAAGGCCTGGGGACTGCTGGCCAGAGTTTTCCAGCACGAAACCGATCACCTGGAAGGCAAACTCATAACCGACCGGGCTAAACGGACTTATAAAGCCGAGCCGCACCCGTCCAAATCCAGAGACAAATGAACCCAGGCATGTCATTCTGAGTCCGCCGGCAGGCCGGCCGCAGGCAGCGCCCGGAATGACAGGGTTCTTAAAAAACATGAAATTCGTCTTCTTCGGCTCGCCGGAATTCGCCTCTATGGTTCTCCGGAAAATAATCGCCGCCGGTTTCGTACCGGACGCGCTAGTCTGCAATCCGGACCGTCCCGCCGGCCGCAAAAAAATAATCACGCCGCCGGAAACCAAAAAACTGATTGCATCTGAAGGCCTCGCCGGCCTGGTGAAAATTTTACAGCCGGAAAAACCGGCGGAGGTAATTCCCGCGCTCCAGGAACTTCAGCCGGATTTCTGCGTGGTCGCCGCTTACGCCAAAATAATTCCTAAATCCGTTCTGGCCGTCCCCCGCCTCGGCACCATCGGCGTCCACCCGTCGCTTCTGCCGAAATACCGCGGCGCCTCCCCTATTCAGTCGGCGCTCTTGGCCGGAGAAAAAGAAACCGGGGTGGCTCTATATCTGCTGGGGCCCGGCTTGGACGACGGCCCGATTTTGGCCGTCAACCGGCTGCCGATAGCCGATAGCGACGATTATGAGTTGCTTTTGCCGAAGCTTGCGGAACTTGGCGGCGGAATGCTCGCGGAGTTGATTCCGGAATTCCGGAAGGGCGGAGTCCGGCCGGCGCCGCAGGATGAGAGCCGCGCGACTTTCACCAAAAAGTTCACCGCCGACGACGGCTTCGTGGAAGACCTGGACTTGCGGGCGGCGATGGAAACCGGCGTGGGCGCGGACGAACTGCACAATAAAATCCGCGCCCTCGGCGCGGAACCCGGCGTCTGGACCATGCGCGGCGGCAAGCGGCTGAAGCTTTTATCTTCCGAAGTTCTAAACGGCAAACTCCGCCTCCGCCAAATTCAGTGGGAAGGCAAGACCCCGGAAAACTTTATTTAGCGGATAAAGAAGCTGGTGCCCAAAAGCCAGGCGATTATCGCGAGCGCCGCAAGGACGACCAGAATTTGCTTCCATAAATTCCGATTGCGTTTTGAGGCCATCGGCACAATAATAGAACGGATTTCCGAAGATTTAAAGATTGGGGGGTCGTCTAACGGTAGGACAGCGGCCTTTGAAGCCGTGAATCGGGGTTCGATTCCCTGCCCCCCAGCAGCTACAGTTTTCCGCATCGAAAATTCGGGAGAGATTCGAACTGAAAAGAGGCCTGTCTGCCGCAGGCAGGGGTCGGAGGAGAGGAATTCTTCCCGTGCAGGAGATAATTCAGAACCGAGGGTTCTGAAAGAGCCGCTGATTCCCTGCCCCAGCCGCTCCGGTTTTCCCCAACTTGATATCCGACAGTTTGTGAGCTAATATTTAATCACCTAACCACAATGCCAACTACCGAGCCGCTCCGGCATCTTATCGTCGTCCTCGCCCGCAAGATAAAAAGTGACGCGGAAAAGAATTTCGACGGCCGCGGCCTTTCGCTTTTCCAATACGGAGTCCTGAAACGCGCCGCACGGGGTGACAGCATCCAGAACGATATCGCCGGCGCCATGGGCGTGAAGCCGCCGTCGCTCGTGCCGATTATTGACTGGCTGGACGAACACGGCTATCTCGTCCGCAAGGCCGATGCGACAGACCGCCGCAAGGTGATTCTAACCGTTACGAAACATGGCCGGGAGATTCTGAAGAAGCTGCCGCCGCCTTCCGCGCCGGCGTTTGAAAAAGCCGTGCGGGATTTGGGCGAAGCAAAAAGGCGGCAATTAGGTAAACTTCTCGGCGAACTTAACGAAAAAATATCATGACGACTCAACGCGCCACATCTTCCGTAATTGAAGTCACTCACCTCGTGAAGCGGTTCAAGAACTTCGCCGCGGTTGATGATATATCGTTTTCGGTTCAAGCCGAAGAAATTTTCGCATTCCTCGGGCCGAACGGCGCGGGAAAATCCACGACCATCAAAATGCTCATCACGCTCCTTGCGCAAACAAGCGGCACCGCCGCGATAGATGGGTATGACATCTCAAGCCGGCCGTCCGAGGTGCGCGAGATTATCGGTTACGTGCCGCAGATGATTTCCGTGGACGGCACCTTGACCGCCTACGAGAATCTCATGCTCATGGCGCAGCTCTACGATATTCCAGGGGCGGAACGCAAAGGACGCGTCCGGGAAATGCTTTCGTTTCTCAAACTGGAGGATCATGCGGATGCGCTGGTGCGCACGTTCTCCGGCGGCATGATCCGCAAGATGGAGATCGGGCAGGCTATGCTTCACCGCCCGAAGGTGCTCCTGCTCGACGAGCCGACGACCGGCCTCGACCCCGTGGCGCGGCAGAACGTTTGGGAGCACCTTTTCGATCTGCGCGGCAAGTTCGGCACCACCATTTTCTTTTCCACGCACAATATGGAAGAAGCCGACGAGGTGAGCGACCGCGTCGCGGTGATGAATCACGGAAAGATTGCCGCAATCGGAAAGGCCGAGGAGCTGAAAGCGAAAGTCAATAAACCCAACGCCACGCTTGAAGACGCGTTCATTCTCCTTACCGGCAACAAGCTGGACGAGGTCGGCAATTTCCGGGAAATCCGGAGGGCCAGAAAAACCGAGCAGCGGCTCGGATAATAATGCATATGTTTCACTATATTTCAGAAACAATCAAAAAATCGTACGTGCTCGCGGAGATGGAAACGCGCAAGCTTCTTCACGATCCCACCGAACTCATCTCCCGCGCCGTGCAGCCGATTCTGTGGCTCGGCATTTTCGGGGAGGCGCTCTCCAAAGTGCGGGCGATTCCGACACCGGGAGTAACCTACCTCCAGTTCCTCGCCCCGGGTATTCTCACCCAATCCGTCGTCTTCGTCGCGATCTTCTACGGCCTCTACATCATCATGGACCGCGACACGGGCATATTGCAGAAACTGCTCGTGACGCCCACGCCGCGATTGGCCTTGGTATGGGGCAAAATGATTTCCGCGGGCATCCGCGGACTCAGCCAGGCGTTCATCATTTTCCTTTTTGCCCTCATCCTCGGCATTCAATTGCACATCACGCTCTGGTCCATCCTCGGCGTGATTATCATCGTCATGCTCGGCGCGAGCTTTTTCACCGGCCTCTCCATGATCATCGCTTCTATCGTAAAAACCAGAGAGCGGTTCATGGGCATCGGCCAGGTGATAACCTTGCCGTTGTTCTTCGCATCCAACGCCATTTACCCTATTGCCATCATGCCCGGCTGGCTCCAGACGGTGGCGAACGTGAATCCTTTGAGCTATATGGTGGACGGTCTGCGGACGCTCATGCTTTCGGGCGGGGCGGCGGGAGTCGGCTTTGATATCGGCGTCCTCGCCGGCGTCGCGCTTATTATCTCCGTGATCAGCGCATGGATGTATCCGAAAGTGGTAATATGAAAAATATGGACAATCTTTCCATCGATAAATCCAAAACAGCGCTCGTTGTGATTGATCTCCAAAAAGGGATTGTCGGCATGGCGACCGAACCTTATCCGGCGCCTGCGGTTGTCGCGAATGCGGCCAAACTCGCGCAGGCATTCCGCAAGGATCAGATGCCGGTATTTCTCGTGCGGGTCACGCCATCTGCGGATGGCAAGGACGGCCTCCGGCCGATCGCGGACAATCCCATGCAAATGAATTTGCAGCGGGCTGCCGATTGGGCGGAAATTGTTCCGGAGCTTGGCCCTGAACCGCGCGACTTCGTTATCACGAAGCGGCAGTGGGGTGCCTTCTACGGCACGGAACTCGATTTGCAGTTGCGGCGGCGCGGCATTGATACGATTGTCCTTTGCGGCATTTCTACAAACGCCGGCGTGGAAAGCACCGCGCGGTTCGCTTTTGAGTATGGCTATCAGCAAATCTTTGCCGAAGACGCCACCGCCGCCCGTTCCAAAGAAGAGCACGAACAGACGATGAAGACGGTGTTCGCAAAAATGGGGAGAATCCGGAAGACGGAAGAAATTCTTAACGCCCTATAATAATCCGGGGCATTACGAAAATACCATTTCCGTTAAGAGGTTCTATCCGCATATGTAAAATGCGCGGCGATGCGCCTCGCGAGCATGCTGCCATTCCGCAAACAACGGGCGGTTACAGGTTCTTAGCGCTCTTTTTATTTGAATGCAAAAGCCAGCAATACGATGGTTAACGCATTCAGAATCACCAATAACGCCGCTTCCTGGTAGCGGTTGGCGAGCGGGTTTATTAAAATGTAAACCGTGTAGATTATCGCAACAATCGCCGCACCGATAAAGTTTCCTCGAACCATGTTTCTATAAGGATATTAATCAAGCATATCGACCTTTCGGGGTTATAAGGGTCACTATTATTATACCTCTCGTATATAGTTTCATATCGAAAAACCCGATTGCTCGGGTTTTTCGGCAGTTCGGGTTACTACAAATGCTAGCCGCCGCCCTGCTGATTCTGATTCAACCGGCTCTGCAGCTGCTGAAGCTCCTGAAGCAAAGCTTGAATCTGCTGCTGGATGCTCTGGATGTTTTGCTGCTGCATAGTTTCATCCTTAACCTGGGTGGCGGAGACGAGTCCGGAAGCGGGATCTATCTGCCCCGTGAAATCAACGACATCGCCGGTTTTCATGTCGGCTATCGTGGAAGTGGACGACTGCGCGGCGCCGAGGAAAGTGGTGGAGGAAGTTACCGTCAGGTTCAAGTCCAAGCCGAACAGTTTGACCGCGAGCGACTGGCCGGAAATGGAGACGAGCGACGCGCCGTTCGCCACGATTTTATCTGACGCATTGACCGCGAGCGACGGCCCATTGGCAGAAGAGTTTTCGCCCCCGCCGGTGCCGTTGTTATCTCCGCTCCCTCCGGTATCGGAGCTATTGAGCGCGTTGCCGCTATTCCCCGATTCCTGGGACATCGCCGCGCCGTTGCCGCCGTTATTATCGTCCGCTTTCGCGGGATGCGATTGAACTCCGCCCCAGACGGCCAGCGCCAGAACAGCCAAGGAAACCCCGAGTAGTTTTATATTTTTCATGGAAAGTAATGACCTTCGACCTTTCTGCAATAATATCATAATCCCCTCTCCCGCGCGGAACGTTCGGGCGGGACCGGAACGCGCGGCCGCAAACGGCTGAAATCCGCTTCTATTGCAAAGAAAGAATCGCCACGCCGATAACGGTCAGAACGATACCGATGCCTTTCCACAAGGTTATCTGGTCTTTGAGAAATATTGCGGAAAGCGCGACCGCGAGAAACACGTAGCCGGTGGAAATCGGCGCGGCGATGGAAACGGGCAGGCGCGCGACCGCGAGCACATAGACGAAAGAGCCGATGGCGAAAAGCAGGCCGACGGCGGCGGCCAGGGGCGCGGAACCGAACGGCAGATTGAAGCTTTTCTGCGCTATGAGCAGCGCCGGCACGGATATGACGAGGAGCCCCAAGGCCGTTAAAACCTCCAGTTGATAGGGGCTCACTTTGTTCATCACGAACTTCTGCAGAAACGACCCGGTGCCTACGGCTAAAATGTATATGCCGAGGAAGACCAGCCCCCAGAATTTATCCATAGATATATTTTATCATTTCCGCGCCGGCACGCCGTATAATTCACCGGAAATACATGAAACCTGCGCACAATTCAAATATAGTCGAGTAAAAACAACAAATTAAAATATGCGGACGTCAGCTATTGTCTGGACAGTAATAGCCGTGGTGGTCATCGCCGGAGGTATTTGGTGGTGGATTAATACCAACCAAAACTCCGCCTACGCTCCCACGAACACGAACACCACTGCGCCTGCGGCGGCGGCTCCTGCCGCAACCAGCACCGGCACTCCGCCGGTAGCGGCGGCGGCCGCGCTTCAGACCGCAACCGATCCGCGTCTGGGCACGATTCTAACTGCCGCGAACGGCCTCACGCTATACCGCTTCACGAGAGATACGGCAAATCAATCCAACTGCTCCGGCGGATGCGCGACGCTGTGGCCGCCCTATATTCTGGCTCCCGGCGCGTCGCTGGATGCGGCGGCGAACATAAGCGGCGCTCTCGGCACCATCACCCGCGCTGACGGTACGATGCAGGTGACCTACAAAGGCATGCCTTTGTATTTCTGGCACGGCGACCAAAAACCGGGCGATACGGGCGGTCAGGGCGTGAACGGAACCTGGTTTGTAGTGAACCCGTAACTCCGTATTAATCCAAATTGCAAAATCCGCGAGGAGTAGTAGGGTAAAGCCAGAAAACAGCTCTGTGGAGCAGAAAGGCAAGGTTTGAAATGAAGAGAACTGCGCTCCTTTCCGTTTATGACAAAAACGGCATCGTGGAGTTCGCGCAAGGACTGATTGCCCTCGGTTGGGATATTCTCGCCTCCGGCGGCACCCACCGGGCGCTCGCGGAAGCCGGCATATCCGCGAAAAACATCTCGGACATCGTCGGCAAGCCGATTCTCGGACACCGGGTGGTAACTCTCTCCCGCGAAATCCATGCGGCTCTCCTTTCGCGCAATGACGAGGAGGACAATGCGGAACTGGCGGCGCTCGGAGTCCCGCGCATTGACCTTCTCTGCGTGGACCTCTATCCGCTGGAAGAGGCTGTCCGGGAATGCGAATACTACGAAAAAGTGGTGGAGAAAACGGATATCGGCGGCCCGGCCATGCTCCGCGCGGCGGCCAAGGGCGGCCGGATCGTTGTCTGCGAACCGGAATTGAGATCCAGGATTCTCTACTGGCTGAAATACGGCGAGATTGACGGGCATACCGTCCGCCGCTGGCTCGCCGCGCGGGCCGAGCTCGTCGTCTCCCGCTACGGCTACATCTCCGCGCGCTATCTGGCCCGCGCCCGGGACTCCTGGCCGGACTTCCCTGCCGTGGAAGTCGCAATGTGACTTCGCGCCTGCCCAATCAATGCGCCGCAACTGTGCGGCGCATTGTCATTTTTTTCCGGCCGGCGGCACTCGTATATAAAATCAGCTGAGCGCCCGCCGGATTTCCCCTTCCGCGAGCGCCCGCGGTGTGCCGTACAAAAGGCGGTTCAGGTCCTGCACGGTGCGCGTCAAAAGCGCCGAAGGATACGGCGGCTCGGGCGGCAAGCCGGTGCCGGAAAAGGCAGGCGAGGTTTTGCCGTTTACCATGAGCTTCACGTAGAAATTGAAGCGGGGCAGGCCCATGAAATCGTTCACGGTGAGCGGTTCAAATTCCTTGACCAGCGTCTCCGCGTCCTCCGCCCCCACTTCGAACGCGAGGAGTGTGCCGACGTTCCCTAAAACCGCGTCCCGCACTTTCGGCGGCAGCTGGGCCAGGTACTGGTTCGTGAGATGGACGCTCAGGCCGTATTTCCGCGATTCGCTCAAGATGCTTGTAAAGGTGTCGGTCGTGAAATTCTGGAACTCGTCCACGTAAAGATAAAAGGGTTCCCGGGCGGCGGCGTCCGTCCGCGCGCGGCGAAGCACCGCGGCCTGCAGTTTGGCGATAAGAATAAGCCCCAGCATGTGCGCGTTCATCTCCCCGATTTTACCCTTGGACAAATTCACTAAGAGTATCTTCCGGCCGTCCATGATTTCATCCAAACTGAAACTGCTCGCGTGCTGGCCGATGATGTTCCGCATGAGGTTGTTGGCGGTGAAGTGCCCGAATTTGGAGGAGAAATAATTCAGCATTTCGCTTTTGTGGAAATCGGAGGTCTTGGCCATCTGCCGCGTCCAAAAATCCGCGACCAGGGGGTCGGTCACGTATTTCCGCTTGGCGAGTTCAAACTGCTTGTCCACGAAAAGCTTCGGGATCTCCACGATACTGCCGCCTTCCGGCCCGGCCATCACCGTCAAGGCCGCGTTCCGGAGCCAGTGCTCAAACTGGGGGCCGATGATGCCGCTCTTCTCCGGATCAAAAAGCTTGTAGAAAATCTGGATGCATTCCCCCACCAGGAAATCGCGCTCGCTTTCGTTTTTGGCCTCCAGCAGGTTGAGGCCGAAGGGATAATCCGCATCGCTCGGGTCAAACAAGACCACGTCCGCGAGGCGCTCCGGCGGAATGCGCCGCAGGAGCCAGTCAATGGATTCGCCGTGCGGGTCAATGAAACAGGCGCCGCGGTTCTCCCGGATGTCCTGCAGGCACATGTTCTGGAAAACGGTGGATTTGCCGACGCCGGTCTTGCCTATCATGTACATGTGCCGCAGGCGGTCCGCGCCCCGGCTTTGAATCAGGGTGCGCCGCCCGCGGTATTCGTTTATGCCGATGGTTACGGAGTCCATTTTATTCCAGAAGGTGTTTTTGGAGCGGCCTTAATTCGAAAAAATCGGGATTCAGCACGGGCGCCGGGCGGGAGCCCGGCCGGGGCGCGAGGCGGGCGGCGGCGGAGGCGAGGCGAGCCAGCCGCTCCCTTTCCGCGGCTATTTTTTCCCGCAGTTTTTCCCGGAGGCGCACCGGAATATAGCGCTCCACCCGGGCAAGCATAGCGGAGCGTTCGGCGAACATCCGTTCCGCCGCCGCGGGCGCGGCGGCGGCTTCCGCCGGCATCCGGACCTCTGCGGACGGTTCATTTTCCAAGGGCTCTAATCTTTCCGGAGAATTCATTGCGATTGGAAGATTTCTGCCCCGCCGCCGAGCAGATTTTTGACCAGCAGATTTTCGCAGGTTTCCTCAATGAAGCGCTTCACCGGCCGCGCGCCGAAGCGCGGGTCGGCCAGGGCGCGCACCCGCCGCTCCAGAACGCCGGGGTCGATTTGAAAGCGGACGTGGTGCCGGGCCAGGCGGTTTTCCATCTTTTTTATTTCCAGCTCCGCGACTTTTAAGAGCGCGGGCAGGGTCAACGGATTGAAAATGAGGATGGCGTCAAAGCGGTTCAAAAACTCCAGGCGGAAAACTTCCTGCAGTCGGGGCAGGATACGCTCCGCGAAATACCCGGCGCTTTGGATGTCTTCGCCGCGGGCGTAAGCGGCGGCAATTTCTTCGGAGGCGACGTTCGCGGTCGCCATGAACACGGCGTGGCGGGCGTCCACCGTTTCGTTTTGGCCGGAGGTGAGCCGGCCGTCGTCCAAAACCTGGAGAAATATGTCAAAAACGCGGGGGTGGGCCTTTTCCATCTCGTCCAGAAGCACCAGGCTGTGCGGTTCGCTTTTGAGGGCGTTGGTGAGGGCTCCGCCGGACTCGAATCCGAGATAGCCGGGCGGCGCGCCGATTAATCTCTGGACCGTGTGCTCTTGGCCGAATTCGGACATATCCAGGCGGAAGAAGCTGGCCGCGCGGCCGAAAACTTTTTCCGCGACTAGCTTGGCGGTTTCCGTTTTGCCGACGCCGGAAGGCCCGAGGACCAAAAAGGAGCCCAGAGGTTTGTCCGGGTTCCGCATGCCCAAAGATGCCCGCTGGATGACCGAGGCGATGCGGGCGATAGCCGGTTCCTGTCCCACCACCCGCGCGGAGAGTTCGGCTTCCAGATTAGCGAGGCCGGAGAGACCTTGACCCGCGAGAGCCGGACGGGGCACGCCGGTTTTGCCGGAAACCACCGTCTGTACCACCTCTTCGGTGAGGTCTTTGGCGCCTTGCGCCGCGGCGGCGGCCAAGCTTTCATCCAAAAGCCCCACGGCCGAACCCGGCAGTTCGCCGAGCGATGGAAACCGCTCCGCGAGCGCCGCGATGGACTGCAGAATTTCCGTGCCGGCCACGAGCTGATGCTCGCGGTTGAAACGCGGCAGGGCGTTTTGCAGAATGCCGACTATCTCCGGCGCGGTCTGGACTTTCAGATTCAGCGTTTCAAAGGACTGCAGAAAAGCCGGGTGCTTGCGCCAAAGCCAGGCGTGTTCCTGCGGTTCCATCGTCAAAATAATCCGCACGTCCGGTTTTTTGAGAAGCTCCGCGTAAAACCGGGCCAGCCGGCCGGCGAGGACGGCGTTGCCGAAAAGCGCGCGGCCGAAATCGTCCATTAAAAGAATTCCGGGCGGCAAGGCCTCCAGGGCTTCCGCGTAGCGGGCGTCCCCTTCCGCGCCCTCCGGAATGTCGTGCAAGTGACCGGTTTGAAGTTCCACCACCGCCAGGCGGCGGTATTTTTCGTTTTGCGCGGCGGCGGCGGCGAAACCCCGCAAGAGAGCGCTTTTGCCCGCGCCCGGCGGCGCGACGATGGCGCAGTTGTTGCGCAGGCGGCGGTTCACGATGCGGAAAAGGCGTTCCAGCTCCTCCTGCCGCCCCACGAGCCGGGGCAGGTTGCCCCGGAGCGCTTCCGCGCGCAGGTCGTAATAGCCGATTTTTTTGGATGAGGCCATGGTTTTTTATGCGGCTTCCCGGATTAAAGTTATCCCGTTCAATTCGTCTCTTTCCTCCCGGCGCTCCCAGTCCGCCGGCGCCGCGGCGGCGGAAGAGGCCGCGGGCGTCCGCCGGGCGGCGGCCGAAATCTCCGGCGTGAACTTCTTTTCCGGCACGCCCAGGAAGCGGAGCACGAGCTCCGGTCCGGGTTCCGCGCTTTTGCGGGCGGCGGAGGCATGCGCTTCCACGCGCTGGTTTTCGGAGTTTTTGGGCATTGCTTCCTCCGGATTCATCCGTATTTCCACTCTTTCCGGAGTAGTTTTGGCCGGCGCCGCCGTATTTCCGGAAGTTTTTTCATTCCAAACCTCTGCGGGGCGCGCATCCTGCTCCGGTTTTGAAAAGTGCGCAGTCCGCGGTATGCCGGACGCAACCTTCGGCGAGGCCGAATCCGCCTTTGCAACTTCTACCCGCTCTCTTTCCGGTTCGCGCTGTTCGGGTTTTTCCGCAGGGATTTTTTCCGCGTCAACTGCATATTTCTCCGCGCCGGTTTCCCGGGAAACCACCGCCGGAATTTCCGCCGTTTCGCGGGCCGGGGATTCTTTGGTTTCCGGCTTAACCTCTGCGGTATGGGTATTTTGAATTTCTTTTGCGGCCGGCCGGACTTCCGGAGCCGGATTTTTTGCTTCTTTGGCGGCCGGTGCGGATTTTATTTCCCGAACTTCCGGTTTGGCCCCGGCTTTAACCTCCGCCGCGCGGCTCCCGGCTTCCGGCGCGCTCACGGGTTCCGGCGCAGAAAATTCTTCTTTGTTCATCGCATGGATTTCCTGCTTCGCCTCGGTATGCGCCGGAACAGGTTGAACCGTTTCCCGCTCCGGAGCGGCGGATACTGCCGGCGCTTCGGCCTTCACTTCCATCTTCGCCTCCTCCTTGGCGGCTTCGCGGACCGGTTCTTCCCGCTTAACGGCTGCTTCGGAAAAGGTTTCCGCCTGGGTTCTTTCCGGAACCGGCCTCTCTTCTGCTTTGGGCATTGCCGGAAGCTTATCTCCTGCTTTTGCCTCCCGCGCCTCCTCCCGGTAAATTTCCTTGGCCGCTGCCGGCTCGGGAGCGGATTTGTCCGTCATGGCCGGCTCTGCTTCTGTCTTTGCGGGAACCGGAACCGTTTCCAGGCCCCGGCTGGGGGCAAACGATTCTTTGCGTATTGCTTCCGGCATATCTGTTTTTTCTTCCGGTTTGGCTGATTCAGCCGTCCTGCCTGCTTCCGGCGCGGGAGCGGAAACGGAAACATCTTCAATAATCGGCTGGCCGACCGCCTCAATTGCCTGAACCGGTTCGGCGGCATATATTGCCGGCTCGCTTTCTGCCTGCGGTTCCGCGATTGCTTCCGCAATTGCGGCGGATTCTTCCGTTTCAAACAGTTTGTCCAAAGAAATTACGAGCGGCTCCGTTTCCGGGACGGCCGGCAAATCCGGCGTTCCTGAATCCGGGAAATTGAAAAATTCCGCTTCTCCTTCCGCGGCGGCCGCGGCGGTTTCCGGTTTTGCTTCTATTTTGTGGGAAAAATTCTCGTAGGAGATGCGCCCTGCTTCATCCGCCCTGGCCACCATTCCGTAATGCATGTTCTCCAGCGTGCCGTCAAAAACATATGGATTTTTGGATTCCAGCGCCTGGAGCATCTCCGCGTGCCGCGCGGCGGCGAATTCGTTGCCGCTTTCCCTGATTTCTTCGGTGAGCGACCGGCCGTCGGCGTAAAACATTTCGCCGTCCCGGAAATACGTTTCCGGTCCGGCAAATTCCTCTTTCTGCCAGTCCTCCGCCGTGCCGCCGAAGCGTGTGAGAACAAGCGCCAGTCCTTCCGGCGCGGCGGCCGGTTCGTTTTCTTTATCTAAAAATTCCTCCGTCTCCGGCGCAGTCTCCGCCTCCGGAAAAATTTCCGTTTCGGCGGCGGAGGCGTATTCCGCGGCGGCTTCCGTTTCTTCCGCCACGGGCATCGGTTCGCTTAATTCTAATTCCATCAGGAGTCTATGCCCAGATATTTCCCGCCCGCGTTGCGAGCAGATTTTCGCGGCCGACGGGGCGCGAGGACGAAGCCGTATCCGCAGGGATACGGTGAGGACGATGAACGAAGTTGGACGCGAAAATATCCGCAACCCCTTGGGCTATGGCCAAATTCGCCCCACTCTGCGGCGCGGCAAACTCGCTGTATCGCTCTCGCTTATACAGCTTCGTTTTGGCTTCTTGATTGTGGCGAATTTGGCTCATAGCGCGGGTTGGGAGATATGTGGACACAGATTCCCAGAAAATTAATTCCCCTCGTCAGGAGGGGATGCGCGGCCAAAGCCGGTGCGTCCGCCGTCCTAATTCCGAGGAGGGCTTACGAGTGGAAACGCGTCTGGTATTCGGGCTTACCGTCGATGCCAGGAACCTATCCTCGGCTTGTCGAAGGATTACCGTAGCGGTACTGCGCCGGATTTTCACCGGACTTCCCCAACCCGCGTTTCTTTTGCCTGCAAAAGTGCCTCTTCAGCTTACCACGCGTCCGGGCGGCGAGTTGGGGATAACCTGGTCGAAAGGTAAACCTCTCCCAGAATTTCGTAATGCGCCCCGGACGGAGAAAGATTGGACCGGAAGAGCGCGACGGAGCGGACGGTCATGCGCCAGGCCACCGTTTCCGGAAGCCCGGGCGCGGTAAAATCGCGGAAATTCTCCGGGCGGAAGCGGGCCAGGGTGGCGTGCAGGCGAAGCGGGCGCGCCTCCGGAGTAATTTCCAAAATCCGGTCAATTTCATTTTTGAGGCGGAGCAATTCCGCCGGCGCCTCCCCTTCCGCCCAGATTAGACTGGGCGAGCGCGGGTCGGGACCGTAAGTCACGGCGCGGAATTCCAGCGTAAACGGCGCGGCGGAAAGTTCCGCGAGCCGGCGGAGAACTCCGTCCGGGTTCTCTTCGGCCCACGGCGGCGCGAGAGTTACGTGCAAGTCCTCGCTCCGCAGCCACCGGACCGGCAGGTCAGCGTGCGCTTCCCTCCAGGCGGCGGCGGACTTTTTGAGTTCCGGACTTAGGGCTATCCCCGCAAAAACCCTCATGCGCCCATCTTATAATCCTCTGCCCGCTTTGAAAACCTGGCGGGAAAAGCGGAATTGGGGTATAAAACAGCATATTCGCGAAAGGATTCATAAATTATTCATTAAGTCGGCTAAAATTACCTTGTTATGCCCGGCGAACCGGAATCCTCAGCCAAACGTATGGAACTGGAAAAAGAAATCCTGGAGCTCCGCCGGGCGCGCCAGCTCCTGCAGCTTCTCGCGAACGCCACCAACATTTTAATCAGCGACAATCTGGACTACGAAGTCCGGCTGAAAAACCTGGCGGAGGTCATCGTGCCGAATTTCGCGGACTGGTGCGCCATAAACATCATCGCGCCTGCCCGGCTTTCCTACACGGTCGTAACGGCCGCCGGTGAAGACAAAAAGAAACTGGCCGAGGAAATAGCGCGCAAATATCCGCCGGAGCGCGAGTACCGGTACGGCGTGGCGGAAGTCATCCGCAGCGGCCAGGCGACGCTTTATCCGGCGATGCCGGACGAACTCATCCGCCGGACCACCGTGAATGCGGAACATTACGAACTCCTCAAGAAGCTCGGCATAGTTTCGGTCATGGTCGTGCCGATGATCTCCCAGCATGAAACCATCGGCGCGATTACTTTCGTAACCGCCGAATCCGGATACCGCTACTCGGAAGACGACTTGGCGATAGCCAAGCAGCTGGCGCACCGCGCGGCAGTGGCTCTGGAAAACGCCTTGCTTTACGCCGAGGTTGCCGAGGCCAACCGGGCCAAGGAGAAATTTCTGGCGATGCTCGCCCATGAACTGCGGAATCCCCTGACGCCCGTCCGGAACAGCCTGCCGATTCTGGCGGAGAAAGGCAAGGAAGATTACGAAATTCGCGATATCGCGAACATCATGGACCGGCAGATTGCGGTAATGAACCGGCTTTTGGACGACCTCTTTGACGTGGCGCGCGCGACTGCCGGCAAAATCCGCTTCCATACGGAAGATCTGGAACTGCCCGGCCTCCTGCGGCACGCGGCGGAAACCATGCGGCCGGAATTGGAGCGCAAAGGTTTGCAATTTTCCGTTTATCTCGCCGGCCGGCCGGTTCACGTTCACGGCGACCGCGTCCGCCTGGAACAGATTGTCATTAATCTCCTCGGCAACGCCGCCAAATACACGCCTGCCGGCGGACACGTCACGCTGGAATGCGAGCTGGAAGGTAAGGAGGCGGTTATCCGGGTGCGGGACACCGGCAAGGGCATCCCGCCGCACATGCTCGAAAAGATTTTTCAGCTCTTCGTGCAGGTGGACCAATCCCTGGACCGGCCGGAAGGCGGCCTCGGCCTCGGCCTTACTTTGGTCCAGATGCTCACCGAGCGGCACGGCGGACGGGTATCGGCCAGAAGCGAAGGTCCGGGCCGGGGCAGCGAATTTATCGTCCGCTTGCCAGTCGTTCCGGAGCCGGAGACGAAACCCGGACCGGCGGAGCGCCGCCCCGCCGCGGACGAACCGAAAAGAATCCTGGTCGTGGACGACAACGAAGATGCGGCCAATTCCATCGGCAAACTCCTGCGCCGCCTGGGACACAGCATCCGCGTCGCCTACGACGGCATTTCCGCCCTGGAGATAGCCCAGGGTTTTAATCCGGAAGCGGTGCTCTTGGATATCGGACTGCCGCTCATGGACGGCTACGAAGCCGCCGCCCGCTTCCGCGAACTTTACAAAAATTCCCGGCCGGACCTCTTGCTTGTGGCTTTGTCCGGATACGGCCAGGAGGAAGACCGGGCGAAATCCCGGGAGGCGGGTTTTAATTACCATCTGGTGAAGCCTTTTGATACGCAGGAACTCCGGAATATAATCAATGCATGGCCGCAGAAAACCGGTTAGGCTTTCCGGGGCGGGATACGGAGACGCATTCCAGGGCAAATGAACACGTGCGGGACGTGGTCATCGGCATGTCCGACGGCCTCACGGTACCTTTCGCCCTGGCGGCGGGCATCGCCGGCGCGGGGGCGCACACCGCCCTTATTATCACCGCCGGGCTGGCGGAAATCGCCGCCGGCTCCATTTCCATGGGGCTCGGCGGATATCTGGCGGCGCGGGGCGAAGCCGACCATTACGCTAACGAGCGGCGGCGGGAAGAACAGGAAGTGGCGGAAAAACCGCAGGTGGAAATGCAGGAAGTAACCGACATTTTGACGAACTACGGCCTCACGCCGGAGGAAAGCCGGCCGGTGGTCTCGGCCCTCGCGCGGCGGGAAAAGGATTGGGTTGACTTCATGATGCAGTTTGAACTCGGCCTGGAGCGGCCGGATCCGCACCGGGCGCTGGTTTCGGCCCTGACTATTGCCGGCGCCTACATTGTCGGCGGATTCATTCCCCTTTCGCCCTATATGTTTATTCCGGACGCGGGACGGGCGCTCATCGTATCCGTAATCGTGACCGGCATAGCGCTCCTCGGCTTCGGCTATCTGCGCGGCCGGTTCACCACCGACCATCCGCTCCGAAGCACTATTCAGACCCTCATCATCGGCGGGCTGGCCGCCGCCGCGGCGTTTTTCATGGCCAAACTGGTTTAAGACCAGGCTAACCGCCGCCCGCAAGCCGGCGGAGTAGTTTTCGTCCGGTTATACTTAAAGCGGACGATGAGATTGTTCAACTTTTACCAGGCCGGCCATCTGCGCCGCTCCCTGCATTCGGACTTCTGGACTTTTGAATACGCCGTCTGGCTGCACGCCGCAGGCCGGGCGATGATAGCGGTTTTCGTGCCGGTTTTGATTTTGCGACTCGGTTTTCCGCTCCGGACCGTAATTTGGTATTACTTCCTTTTCAACCTGTTTGACGTGCCGTTCAATTTTGCGGCGGAAAAACTGGTCATGAAAATCGGCGCGCGGAAAACTATTTTCCTCGCCACGCTGGTTTCCATCACCTATTTCGCGCTTCTGGCGCGGGCGCCCTTCGGCGATTTCCGCCTGCTCTTGCTTTTGGCGTTCCTGGACGCGGTCTACGACACGACTTACTGGGTGGCGCACATATATCTTTTCCTCAAATCCAGCCGCAGCCGGAACGCGGGGCCGCAAACCGGCATCCTGCAGGGCGTCCGCACGCTGGCCTCCGCCCTGGGACCGATGCTCGGCGCTCTGATTCTGCTTTTCGGCACTTCCCGGGAGCTTATCGGCGCGAGCATTTTCTTTTTCATCCTGTCCCTCCTGCCGCTCGCCCGCATGCGCCACACCGCGGACCGCCCTCGCGCGGAAACCGCCGGTTTCCGGGAATTTTTCAGTAAGCCGGTGGAACGGCGGAATTACGCGGTAACGGCGCTCTTCGGCATGCAAAACGCCGCGGATGCCGTGCTCTGGCCGCTTTTCATTTACGCCATCTTCCGCACCACCGCCTCGGTGGCCTATATCGCCATCGCCGTGTCTCTCGCCGCCGCTGTTTTTTCCTATGTCACCGGATTCATCGCCGAGCATGGCCGCGCGCCGGCGATGGTCCTTGGGAGCCTCCTCATCGCCGGCATCTGGCTTTTGCGGCTCACTCCTGCCGGCGCGCCCTGGTATTACGCGAGCGTTACCGCGAACGGCTTCTTCGTCCTGCTCCTGGCTATCCCGCTAGACACCAGCATTTACGGCCGGGCCCGGGAAGCGGCCAGCTTGAGGGCGTCCACTTTCCGGAACGCTTTTTCCATGTTCGGCCAGCTACTGGTCTTCGCCCTGCTCCTCGTCCTGCCGAACCCCTTCCAAAGCGGCTTTGTCCTTGCGGCGCTGGCCATGCTCGCGGCCGCAGCGGTAATCGTCCGCCACTCCCGCCAGATGAAAAACCTGTCGCCGGAGGCGTTACCCAGTTTGCCCTCGCCCGTCTAGAACCTGTCTCCAAATACCTCCAAACCGCGTTGCTGGCAATTTGTCCCTGGCCGCCAGGCGCGACGACGCAAGCGTATCCAGAGTGATACGCCAAGGAGGAGCAACGCCGCGGGAGGGGCAAATTGCCGCAACCCTTCGGGATATGGCCATTTTCCGCAATCTCGGCGTCGCCGCAAGCTCGCTGTATCGCAGTGGATACACCTTCGCTTTTGCTCCTGGAGCTTGCGGAAAATGGCTAATATCGCGGGCCGGATGTATTTGAAAATAGGTTCTTGAACATTTGAAATTTGAAAATAGGTTCTTAAGCCGGTATTATAGGCGGGCATGGAAAACATCTACTCCGATCTGAAAGTTGGCGCGGCTAAAAATTCCGAACAGGACGTGACGGGTTCCGTCGGCTGGCCGGAGGTGGAGCGGCGGCGGGAAGAAATACTGGAGCTCTGGCGCAAGGATTTTGAATTGCCCGGCTTCCGCAAAGGCAACGTGCCCGCAGAGGTCTTCCGCAAGCACGCCAATCTGCACGGCGCGCTCCAAGAGGCGGCGGAAGAGGTTCTGCACGAAATATATCCGGAAGTAATAGCGGCGGCGGACCTGGCGCCCATCGGCCGCCCGCAGGTTACGGTTACGAAACTCGCGGAAGGAAATCCCCTGGAATTTAAAATCCGCACGGCTCTCCGGCCGGAAGTGAAACTGCCGGATTACCGGAAAATCGCCGCGAAAATAAACGCCGCGCGCCAGGCGCCGGAGGTAAGCGCGGCGGAAATTACGGAAGTCATCCAGTCCCTCCGAAAGATGCGCGCCGGCGGTCAGGCGGACGAAGCGGCGGCCAAAGAGCCGCCGCCCTTGACCGACGAATTCGTAAAAACCCTGGGTAATTTCCAAAATGTGGCGGATTTTGAAGCCAAACTGAAGGACAATCTGCTGCAGGAGAAAACTGCGGAGGTCGCGCGCGCGGCACGGGAGGAAATCGCCGCGGCGCTTATCGCCGGAACAAAAATGATTTTGCCGGAAATGCTTCTCGCCGATGAAACCGCGGAAGCGCTCGTGCGCCTGCGCCAAGACCTGGAAAACGCCGGTCTCAAACTGGAAGATTATTTAAAAAATTCCGGTAAAAACGAGGAACAGCTGGTCTTGGACGAACGCGCCCACGCGGAGCGGCAGCTTAAAACCAGATTTATCCTGGAAGCCATCGGCGCGGCGGAGAAAATAGAGCCGGAAGAGTCGGCGGTGCGCACGGAAGCGCAAATCATCCGGGAGCGGCACCCGGACCTGGATCCGGAAAGAGTGCGCGATTACGTCGCCTCCATCCTGCGGAACGAAAAAGTCCTGGAATTTCTGGAAAGCCAGAAGGAATAGCCGCCGGATTTATAAATTCTTCAGGTCCTGCGGCGGCAAATCAATCTTCGCCGCCGGGTTGCCGTTCTGGCCGTAGCCCTTGGCGTAAATCTCGCTTGCGCCGCGGATTCCGGCGGGAATCGGCATAATCCACGTATCGCCGGAGTTGGAAGCGCCGGCGGCGGATTGCATGGTTGCCGTCCCGAGCATCTGCGGCGCGCCGCCGCGGACTGCCCATATCTCCACCCGCCCCAGATTATCCCCCTGCACCACAAAATTCGGCTGTTCCACCCGGAAGACCTTGATGGAAGTCGGCGGACCGCCGGAAGAGGCGCTTTGCGCCGGAGGCGCGGAGTTGTTGCCGGAGAGAGCCCAGATACCGGCGCCGAGGAGCGCCGCAACCAGCACCAGGAGGGCGATTATAAGCAGAGTGTTTTTCCTCATGCGGCTTAATTAAAGCAGATTTTTCCTGAAGCGTCCATGAAATACCGCTGATTCAAACCTTTTCCGTATACGTGCAGCGCGGATAGTTTTTACAGCCGTAAAACTCCCCGAATCTGCCTTTCCTCTTTGCGAGGCCGCCGCCGCACTGCGGACAAACTTTGGCCGCCGGCTCTACCGCGGGAATGAGGCCTGCGTCCACCAGCGGTTTCTTGGATAAACGGTCTGCCTCGCTGTTTTTCTCCCGGGGCACCCACTCAATCACGTAATCCAGGCCGTCGAGAAGCGCCAGAACCTGGTCCAGGAGGACCTTGAGGTGCGGCATGTCGTCGTGCGGCGCCCACTTGGTCTTTTTGCGGTTCCAGCCCCACTTTTTGGCTGTCATGCTGATAACCAGATTGCTGTCGCCGCGGATGAGAAGCGGTTCGGCGGTACGCGTCTCCCGGTAGGCCTGTAATCCGGCGATAAGGCCGTTGTATTCGGCGATGTTATTGGTCATGCCCGGACCCGATCCCACCGTGCCGGAACCCTCTTTTAAAATTTTGCCGTCTTTTTTCAGAAGGTAGCCGTAAGCGGCGGTGCCGCCGGGATTCACCGGTTCGCAAGCGCCGTCAAAATAAAGTTCGATCATAATCAGAATTAGAAATTAGTAATTGGAAATTAGAGATTATAGATCATGTCTTTCCTTTCCACGACCACGGCCCATTTGCGCCGCCGGGCTTCCCGGTAAAGTTTGCCGTTCGGATTGAAGCAAACAGGCCGCTCCACCATCTTCAGAAAAGATATGTCGCTTTCCGTGTCGCCCACGCCCACCGAACCGCGCAGCGTCAGATGTTCTTTCTCCGCCGCGCGCATCAAAATCGCGCCCTTGTCGCTTAAAATCTCCTCGCTTGCGATCCGGCCGGTGTAGATTCCTCTGCCGTCCGTTTCGTACAAGAGCCCGTACACTTTGTCGAAGCCCATGCGCTTGCCGAAACCCTCCACTATGCCTTTGGGCGAAAGGGAGATAGCCAGCAGAAAATAACCGCGGCGCTTGAGATTCCGCACAAGGTCCCGGCTGTAGCGGTAAACGCGGTTCTGGCGGGTTCGGAGAACTCCCCGCGCGACTTTCATAAAATCGCGGTAATGCACGCCCCGGATGTGCCGCTGGTAGGCGCGGACCACCGCCAGGATGTAGTCCTCGTAGCCGCTCTGGCGATTCTGCCAAGCCCGCTGTTCGGCGGCGTAAAGCTTCCGCGCGCGGGCCGGAAAAAGCCCGGCCTGTATCAGGGCTTCGGTTACTTCAATTAAAAGCGAAGACCGGAAAACAGTCCCGTCAATGTCAAAAATAGCCACGCGCCGCTTCATAACGGGATTCATTATACCTTATATCATCCGCGCTCAAATCCGCGGCTCAAGCGGCGGCTGATTTTCGTCTATGACCAGCCGGTCCGCGCCGAATTTCTCGAACTCCTCGGAATATTTCCGGTAAAATTCTTCCGGCGCGTCTGCGTCCTTCTCTGCGGCGAACAGGCGCTCCAAAGGCGGCAGGGTGCGGAGATAATCCCGGAAGGCCAGCTCGTCTTCCAGCCGGTCCCAGAATTCTTCGTTGTCCCGGACTTCCAGCGCCGCGTGGCAGAGCTCGTCCAGCTCCCGGCTCGGATACAAACCCTCGCCGGAGCGCTCCACCAGGTCTTCCGCGTCAAAACCTTCGGCGAAGGAAAGGAGATGCCGCGTGAGCTCTTCCAGAAATGCGATATCCGTCTCTGCGGCCTCCGCGCGGCGCCGGATGTGCATGCCAATCGTAAAATTCAGCAATAGTTCCCGGAACTGCTCCCGGGTGAGGCCCAGGTTTCCGAATTCCTCAAACATGCCGCTATTTTCGTATTTTTGGCCGCGCTTGACAAATGTTTGACAAAATTATTTTTAGTGCTATAATTTAGAAGCAACTTGAGGAGGGCGTGTGAGAGTAATAAAAAAGATTCTGCGGGCAGTCCTTTATGCGGCGGCGTTTCTCGCCGTCTGCGCCGGATTTTGGCTCGCGATGGTTCTCGTCTTCAGCCTGCCAGGCTGAAGACATATATGCGGCGTCCTCCGGGACGCCGCTTTTTTTACCTCACGCCAGAATTAGCACCTGCCTGCGCGGTTTAACCGCGCTCATTCTGTCGCGGAGGGTTTAAAATTTTTATTCTTCCCGCCGCAGACGTTCGTCTTCCATCTCCCCTATTTCGCTCTCTATGGAGCCGGTGCCGCCCACGCTGTCAATTTCCCGGTAATTAACCGCGGGACTCATAAGCTCCGAACCCCAGGGGTCGGCGCCCGCATGGTCCCGGCCGCCTTCGCTCATCTCTCCGCCGGCGGCAAAGCCGCCGGGCACGCCTACATCCCCCGTTTCCGGGTCCCCGATATCCTGCAGGTCGCTGGGATTCACGAGGAGCTCGCGCTTTTCCGCGTCGTCCATCTCCGTAAGCTCCGCCAGAGCTATTTCTTGGAGACCGATGGAATCAGCGGGTCCGGATTCTTCTAATCCTGCCGCCCCGGGTTCTAAAAGAATGTTGTCCGGATCGGGACCCGGGTCTTCCCCGAAAACACCGTCTTTCTTCCATGCCCGCCGCGCCGCCTTGGTTTTATTTTTGGTCATACTTAAAACTAACCCGGCAAAAATGAATCTGCGGTGAATTCCAAATAAAAAGGGTCCGCGCGTTTCCACGCGGACCCCTGGGGAATGCGGCGAGCGGCATTCTAAGGAGCCCTTTCACACCCAAGAAGTGACCCGGCCGCATCCTTTCTCACATACCCGTCAACCCTCCTTCCCCAACCGAACCGGTCATTACTTTAGCGGAAGCGCGGCAAATTTTCAACCGGCCAGGCGCGCACCCAGAATACCGGCCGGATCCATGACTTTATTCAAGAGCGAATAAGGCACGGTTACCCGCAGGATTCCGGCGGCGCCGGGCGCCACCTGGTATTTGGCAAAGACGATTATAAGGCCGTCCTGGCCTATCAGAAAATCCTGGTAATTCGCCGCTGTCGGCGCCGCGCCGGAACGGATGAGGTCCAGGCTCGGACCCTCGGAGGTGATGCCCAGCTGACTGGCCAGGTTCGGCACGGCGTAGGCGGAAAGAATCTGTAGGTAATTTGCGCCGGGCAGGAACAGGTCGGCGAGCGCCAGGCGCTTGCCGCTCCGCAAATCGTAGTTATAGGTATCCGCCTGCTCATCCGGATGGGCGTCGCCGATCATGTAAGCGGAACTGTCTTCTTCAAAGCTCAAAATATAAGGCGAAACGTAGGAAACCGTGTAGCGCCCGGTTAAATTATTTTGCGCGTTCGGCAAGTCGGCGATAGGCTGTCCCAGGCCGCCGTTCTTGAAACTCCCGACCATGCCGTTTATGCCGGAGCTTATATCCTGGTTTACCTCAGCGAGGATGCCGGAATCCGCTAGGCCGGTGAGTTCCGGATACTCCACATCCACGACGTAGGGCGGATTCTGGCCGACAACAGAAATCTTCTGCTGGACCAGTGCGGGATTGTTTGCCGCCGGCGCGGGATTTTCCACGCCTATTTTCTGCGGCCCTGGCAGAAAAATAAGTATTAAAATTAGCGCCAGAATCGCGATCCAGAACAATTCCGCCGGTTTAAACCGGATTTTCTCCTGCGGCATTTTTTCCTTCGTTCCAGAAGTCCTCCGCCTCGGCCTCCAGTTTTTCCAGGCGGGTGTAGTAATCCGGGAATTCATTCAGGTGGGCCCAGGCTATTTTACCGGTGGTCAAAAGGTCGTCGTTCGTGACGTTGGTCGCCGGGTCCACGCCGCCGTGTTCCAGCTCGATGGCCAAGCCCTGCCGGAACTGTTCCAGATCGGTTTTCTGCCAGTCGATGCCGAGCTGGTCGCCCGCCGCCCGGGCTTCGGCTTGTGTGAATTCGCGTTTGGTCATGTATTTACCCTAGACGCTTTTTTATGTACTTGCAATGAACCGCCTCGGTGACTCAGCCGCCCAGTTCATCCTGGACTTCGTCTTCCGGTTCCTCTTCCCGCGCGCCTTCCAGTCGGCGGAGGGTGCGACGGAGTTTTTTGACGTAGTCCTGCACAAAAGCCAAGCGGGCAATCAGGAAAATAACCACCAGGGCCAGAAAAATTATTAAAACGTAAAGAATCGGCGTGGCATCGGTCATTGCGGCAAAATCTCTAAGTGCCTTAATTATACCAAATCAAGCAGTTTACGTAAACCCCCTAGCCAAACGAAGCCCGGCGCGCAATTAAATCCATTCCGGCGGCTCTTCGGGCTTTTCTCCCTTCAGGCGCCGGATTTTTGCCCTGAGTTCGTGCATTTCTCCCAGGGCATCCGCTAGCTGTACCATAAGAACCATCGCCGCCATAAGCAAAACGAAAAGCAGAAAATAAAGGATGGGCGCGGGTATATCCATGGCCCCAATCCAGCTTTTATACCAATCCGGAGGGCTGTGGTCAATGAACCAGCCCGGCGATGTCCCGGACGGTCACCAAAATCATGAGCAAAATCAGGAAAGCGAAGCCCAGGCCGTTTAAAAGCCCTTCCACCCGCTTCGGCACCGGGGAACCCTTTATTTTCTCCACGGCTATCAAAAGCAGGCGGCCGCCGTCCAGCGCCGGGAAAGGAATCAGGTTTGCGACCGCGAGGTTCAGGGAGATGAGCCCCAGCAGTTCGAAAAGATACGCGAGGCCCAGCTGGCTCGTTTCGCTGGCGACGGAAAATATGCCGACCGGCCCCACGACTCCCTGGAGCAGCTGACCGTGCAAAATCAGATTCTTACCCAGTTCGTAAAAAGCCTGTATGGTCAAAAGGCATATCCGCCCGGCGGCGGCGAGGCCCGCGGCAAGCGCCGGACCGGGAGCCATCGACTGGGCTCCCCCCTCCTGGAGCTCCACGCCGATGCGGGGAATGCCGTTTTCAGAGCGGGGAACAATAGTGAAAGGAATTTCCTTCCCGTCCCGGAGAACTGTGAAGCTCGCGCCCTGCGGATGCGATTCAATGAAGGCGGTGAACTGGTCCGCAGAGCGAAAATCTTTAATCACATCGCCGCTTTTAAGCCCCGCGGCGGCGGCGGGAGAACCGGTGAGCACTTGGCCGACTCCGAGAACCCCCGGCGTGCCGGCCATGAAAACCGCGGATATCAAAAGCCAGCCCAGGATGAAATTGGCGGTAACTCCGGCGGCGATGACTACGGCGCGCTTCCATGCTCCGGCCGCGAAAAAGTATTTCTGCCTTTCTTCCGGCAGGGACACCATGGCCGTCTCCCCTTCCTCTCCCGCGATTTTAACGAAGCCGCCGAACGGCAGCCAGTTTAGGCTGTATTCCGTGCCGCCGCGGCGCCAGGCCTTGAGGCGCGGCGGGAAACCGAAGCCGAATTCCTCCACTTTCAGGCCGAAGCTTTTCGCCGCGAAAAAATGCGCAGCTTCGTGGCCCAATATGAGCAGGGAGAGCCCTACAAGCACGATGATAAAAGTAAGCATGGGGATAGAAACTAGAATCTGCTATCTAGTATCTAGTATATAGTTGAATATTCCATTAGCCGTTTTAGGTTCTGCTTCTAAATTCTAGATTCCAGTTTCTAGATCCTTGTCTTTTAATCTCCCAGCTCTTTGATTTTGTCTGCCAGCATTTTTTCCACTTCCGCGTTCGCCTCATTCACCCGCTTCTGCATTTTCTCCTTGCCGGCAAAGGCCTGGTCCTCGGTAATTTCTTTTTCCTCCTCCGCGGCCCTTATTTTTTTCATAATCTCGTCCCGGATGTTGCGGATGTCTATGCGCGCGGCTTCGGCGGATTTCCGGGAAAGCCGCCCCAGCTCTTCCCGCCGCTCGGCGGACAGGGAGGAAAGAGAGGCGCGGATAACGCTGCCTTCGTTCGTAACCGTGAAACCGGCGCCCGCGTCCGCAATCGCCTTTATAGCCGGCGGAATAGCATTCTTGTCCCAGACCGTGACCAAAATATCCCGCGGCTGGGCGAAGGTTATGGTGCCGATAGCCTTAAGCGGCGTGGGGTTGCCGTAGTAATCGGCTTTCAGATTCTCGATGAATTCCACCGAAGGGCGGTTGGAACGGATGCCGCGCAAGGCCTCCCGGAAGCGCTCCCGGGCAGCTTTCAATTTTTCGTCCAGTTCCTTTAAGTAAGCGTCCATAAATTGCGGAGCTGGATGGCGGGACTGAGGCCCGTCGCATCCGCAAGCGCCCTCAATTCTAACACGGCGTGCCACAGGCGGCCATCCTGCCTGCCGTCCGCGGCCAGGACGTAAATGAGCGCGTCCAGAAACGCGCGGAAATTGAAATCTTCCGGCGCGAGGAGGGATTTCAGGAATTCCTTGCGCGAGGGCGCGGCAATCCGGAGAAACTTGCGCGCCGCTTCTTCCGCCACGGAGGGCTCGTTCTGCGCGAGGCGGAGCGCCAATCCCGGCGCGCCGGCGGAGGTCTCCGCCGCCTGAGCTGCGCGCGTTTTCGGCACGCCTTGCCGGCCGAGCCAATCCGCAACCGTTTGAACCGGCACCGCGCCAAAATAAATTTTCTGGAAGCGGGAGCGCAGGGTCGGCATCAGCGCTTCCGGGTCGCGGACAATTAATATTAAAAGCCCGGCGGACGGCGGCTCTTCCGCCACTTTAAGGAGCGCGTTTTGCGCTTCCGGAGTCAGAGCTTCCGCGTTGTCCAGAACAGCCGTCCGCCGGGCGGAGATTAGCGGGCTCTCGGATAGGAATTGTTTGACGGACCGCGCCGCATCTATGCCGATGGTTCCCTCGGCGGGAACAATCAGCAGGGCGTCGGACAGGGGCCGCGGCGACGCTTCCGCCGGCCACCGGCCGTTTTCCAGAAATGCCGCGAGCTCCAGCGCGAAAGAACGCTTGCCTACCCCCGGCAGCCCGAAAAATATATAGGCCTGACCCAGCCGCCCGCGGCGGAAGAGTTTTTCGAAATCCTTCTGGATTTCCCCGTGGCCGATGACCATTATTGCCGTTTGTTGAGCAGAGTGCGCTTATAGGTATCCAGATGGTCCAGGATGAGGCCGGTGCCCTTGGCCACGCAGAAGAGCGGGTCTTCCGCCACGTAAGTAGCAACGCCGAGATACCGCTCGAAAAACTCCGGCAGATGGTGCAGCTGGGCGCTGCCGCCGGAAAGAATCATGCCTTTTTCCATGACGTCGGCCACAAGTTCCGGCGGCGTAACATTAAAAACGTTTTTCACCGATTCGGCGATTTCAAGGAGCATCGGGGTCAGGGCTTCGGCGATGCCGTTCGCGGTCATCTCCAGGTCGCGCGGCAGGCCGGTCTGCAGATCGCGGCCGCGCAGTTCGTAAACGTTCTTGTGCTTGGTCGTGAGGGCCGAACCGATTTCTATTTTCACCTGTTCCGCGGTCTGCTCGCCGATGGCCAGGCCGTATTTTTTCTTTACGTAATCGCTGATGGCCCGGTCGAATTTGTTGCCGGCCACGCGGATGGAAGTCCAGGAGACGATGTTGCCGAGCGCGATGACCGCCACCTCCGTGGTGCCGCCGCCGATGTTCACTATCATGTGTCCGGAGCGGGCGTTGATGGGGATGCCGGCGCCGAGCGCGGCCAGGACCGGCTCCCGCACGATAAAGGCGTTCCGCGCCCCGGCTTCTTTGGCGGCATTGATGACCGCGCGCCGTTCGGTCTGAGTTATGCCGGCCGGCACGGAGATGACCACTTCCGGCTTCAGCGGATTCCACCAGGCGGTGGATTTACTGATGAAATACGTTAAAAGCGCCTTGGTGATATAGTAGTCCGCGATAACCCCGTCTTTGAGCGGTCTATAGGCGACGATTTCGTCCGGCGTGCGGCCGATCATTTCCTTGGCTTCGGAACCGACGGCTAAAACCGTGTTCTCCGGCTTGGACAGGGCGACAATGGTCGGTTCGTTGATGATGAAGCCCTTGCCCGGCACGAAGACCACGGTGTTCGCGGTGCCAAGGTCAATGCCTATTTTCTGGCTTAACATACCGCTCTATTTTAGTGATATCAGCCGCTTAAATCAAACCTGTTCCGGAGCGCGCGCTTTAAGCGCCTGGAGAAGCAGATTCTTCGTATCCGGCGTAATCAGATTTACATCCGCCAAATCCGCAAGCGGCACCCAGTCCAAGCGGTAAAAATTCGCGGCGCAACTAAGGAGAGCCTCTTCCCCGCCCAAAACCGGTTCGCCTGCGGCCGGATGCACTAGGAAATAATGATGTTCGCCGCGGTCGTTTTCCTCCCGGAAAAGCTCCCGGTCTATCCGGACGTCCAAGCCCGTTTCTTCTTTGGCTTCGCGCACCGCCGCCTCGGCAGGCGTCTCGCCGGGCTGCGCTCCGCCGCCGGGAATAGTGTAATATTCCCGCCCTTCTTTGCGGCGGTACATCAAAAGAATCTGTCCGTCCCGGATTAACACTATGCCGCCGCGGATTCTCACGTTTCCATTCTACTTCTACGCACTACTCCCTACAAACCGTTTACTACGCACTACTCACTACGCACTACAAACTACTCGCCCTTGACTCTCTTTATGTCTGCGCCGAGATTGCGCAGGCGATCGTCTATTTTTTCGTAGCCGCGGTCAATTTCCTCCACGCCTTCAATCTCCGTCGTCCCTTCCGCAACGAGGGCCATGAGTATGGCCGCCATGCCCGCCCGCAGATCGCGGACCCGGAGGCGGCCGCCTTTAAGCGGAGTGGGTCCGTAGACCGCGGCGCGGTGCGCGCAGCCCCGGCCGGCGAAGCGGCAGGGCGGAAACCGGCCGCAATCGGTGAAGGTTTTCACGTCCGCGCCCATCGCATTCAGGTCTTCCGTGTAGCCCAGGCGGTTTTCATAAATCGTTTCGTGGAGCTCGGAAACGCCGCCGGCCTGGGTCAAAAGCACCATCAAGGGCTGCTGCCAGTCGGTCATGAATCCCGGATGCGTGCCGGTTTCCAGAAGGATCGGCTTTAGATTCCCGGTGCAGGAAAAAACTATGCCCTCCGGCAGGACGGAATATTCCGCGCCGAGCCGCCGGACCACGTTCAGAAAAGTTATCAGATGTTCCTGGATAGCGTCTTTGACGAAAATTTTGCCGCAGGTGGCGATGGCGAGCGAAGCGAAGGAAACCGCTTCGTTCCGGTCCGGCAGGATGCGGTGCTGGACGCCGTGGAGTTTCGCCACGCCCTCCACTACTATTTCCCGGTTCGGACCAAGCTCTATAATCGCGCCCATGTTCTGAAGCATTTTTATCAAATCAATTATTTCCGGCTCGGTGGCGGCATTTCGCAAAACGGTTCGGCCGGCGGCGAGCACCGCGGCCAAAAGCACGTTTTCCGTAGTCATGACGCTCGGGAAGGGCAGGGTTATTTCCGCCCCGTGCAGGCCCTGCGGCGCCTCGGCCCGGTAGCCCTGCGGGCTTTCCGCGATTTGGGCGCCCAGCCGGCGCAAAGCTTCTATGTGGAAATCCACCGGCCGCGGGCCGATTTTATCTCCGCCCAAGACCGGCACTTCCGCTTCGCCCGCGCGGGCCAAAAGCGGCCCCAGGAGAAGGATGGGCAGGCGGTTCCGGCGGGTCAAAGTATCCACCTTGCTGGATTTTATGACCGGGGTCTGGATGGTGGCGATGGAGCCGGAGCGCTGGATAACGCTGCCAACCGCCTCGCAAAGCTCGCCGGTTATATCCGTGTCCCCGATTTGCGGAAAATTGGAAAGCACGCACTGCTCCTCCGTAAGGATGGAGGCAATCATCATTTTGGAAGCGGCGTTCTTGGCTCCGGCGAGCGTTATTTCGCCTTCCAGGGGCTTGCCGCCTTTGACCACGAATTTCATCGGAGTTTATTCCCCTTTTAGCCGCGCGTTCAAAACGTTTTTCAGTTCGGAGATGGGTATGCGCTCCTGCTTGGCCGTATCGCGGTCGCGCACCGTCACGTCTTCGTCGGTCAGCGTATCGAAATCCACGGTGATACACCAGGGCGTGCCGATTTCGTCCTGCGCGTAATAACGCTTGCCGATGTTGCCGCGGTCGTCCCAAACCACCGCGAAATCCCGCTTCAGCTCCTCGAAAATAGATTCGGCTTTACTCACCAGCTCCGGTTTGTTGGCTAAAAGCGGGAAAACCGCGGCTTTGTAAGGCGCAATCTGCGGCTTCAGCTTTAGAATGGTGCGGTCCCCGTCTTCGGCGTAAGCGGAAAGCAAAACGGCGAGCACAGTGCGGTCTACGCCCCAGGTCGGCTCTATCACGTGCGGGTAAAACGCCTCGCCGGTTTGCGGGTCTTTGTAAGGCGGTTCTTTAAAGTGGTTCTTCAGGTCGTAATCGGTGCGGTAAGCCAGGCCGTAGAGCTCTTTTTGTCCGAAAGGATACTCAAATTCAAAATCTATCGTCCGCTTGGAATAAAACGCCCGCTCCTCCGCCGGAATTTCCACGGCGTGGGTTTTTTGCGCGTCTATTCCGATTTCCTGAATCCAGTTGAGCATTTGCTCTTTCCAATATTCAAACTGTCTTTCCCACTCCTCCGGCCGGATGAAATACTCAATTTCCATCTGTTCAAACTCCCGCGTGCGGAAGATAAAATTTCCCGGCGTGATTTCGTTCCGAAAGGCCTTGCCTTGCTGGGCTATGCCAAAAGGCACCCGCACCCTGGTGGAATCCAGCACGTTTTTGAAATCCACGAACATGGCCTGCGCCGTCTCCGGCCGGAAGTAAGCGATATTCGCTTGCTCCTCCGCTGGACCTATAAAGGTCTTGAACATTAAATTGAATTGCTTGCTTGCAGTGAATTCCGTGCTTCCGCAAACAGAACATTTTTTGGTAGAGAGTTCATCAGCCCGGAAACGGGAGTGGCATTTTTTACATTCCACTAGCGGGTCAGTAAAGTTTTTTAGATGTCCGCTCGCTTCCCACACCTTAGGATTCATGATGAGAGCCGCATCAATACCCACCATATCCCGCCGCTCGTGCACAAATTTTTTCCACCACAATTGCTTAATGTTATTTTTGAGCTCCACGCCTGCCGGGCCGTAATCCCAGGAATTGGCCAGCCCGCCATAAATTTCCGAGCCGGGAAATATAAAACCGCGCCGTTTGCACAAACTCACTACTTTTTCCATCAAATTGTTTTCCATGTGTCCTGTTTTCTGGTTTCTATATTCTAAATTCTAGATTCTATTCATGGTTGCACTATCCCGCCGCTCCCGGCCGCACTGGGGTCGTCCGGCAAGCCGGAATCCTTGCCCTGCACGTCCTTGCTCACGCCTTCGCCGGTCCAGGCGTCCGTCGCGTTCAGGACCGTGTCGCTCAAGAGCTGGATTACGTTTCCGGCCTGGTTAACGGCCGGCGTGACTTCTATCTGGAAAATCGCCTCCGCCGGCGCGCCGAGGACGCCCTGGGTCGCGGCTATGAGCGGTATGTCCCAGGAAACGGTGCCGAGCTGGCTGTTATAAACCGGCGAGGAAGAAGCGACCGTGCTCCGGACATTGCCGGTGAAGCTCACGCCCGGAGGCAGTTTGGCGGTGATGTGAATGCCGGTCATGTCCGTAGCCGAATTGACCAGCCGCCAGTGAATGGTAAAACGGGTAGGCTGGTTGACCCGGGGCGGATAAGGCCCGGTATTCCGTATTCCGGCAGTCGGCTCATGGTAATACGCGAGGACCGCGAGGGCAATATCGCCGGCTATCCTGGTTTCCGCGCTGGCGGAAGAAATGGTTTCAGTGGCCTGCACGCCGGGAGCCACTGTGGCCGACTGGATGGTGGCGGACAATTTCACGGAGAAATTCTTGTCCGCGAGGCGGCGGATGGCGAAGGCCGGTTTCAAAGGCACGGAAAATTCCACGTAACCCTGCGCGCCGGAGTCCACGTTCGCGAGCGCGGGCGTATTCGCCTGCGCCCAGCTCAAAGTATTAGTAACCGAATTGAAACTGCCCTGGGTTTGAAGCCGCGTCAGGTCCAGCATACTGCCGGAAATCTGGGCGGACAGCTGGACGTCCGAAAGAGCCACCGGCGAGTTGTTTTTATAAGTGAGGCGGTAAGTCAGCTGGTCCCCGGGCCGGGCCACATACTGGTTTGCGCCATTCACCTGGATGCTAAGGGCCAGCGGCGCCTGGGCGACGGTTATCTGGGGCGTGGCGCTCCAGACGCTGTAGGTTTGGCCGCCGGACTGCACCGAGACGGCGGCGGGCAGGGAAACGAATCCGGCATCTCCGGTAAAGGACGCAGTCATGGTAATGCTGCCGGTGGCGCTCGGCTGGAGGTCGCCCAGGGTCCAGACGCCGTTTTCAAACGGCGCGAGGGTGGGCGTGGTGGAGCCCTCTTTTATTTCCAGTCCCTGCGGCAGGGTAAAAGTCAGTTTGGCGCCGGACATGGTCTCCGTAGAATTGTTCTGATAAGCGGCGGTGATGGTGAAATCCTGGCCGGTCATGATGCCCTGCGGGGTCGCCAGGTTAACCGTCACCGCCGGGTCGCCCACGTTCACATCCGCGTAGGATTCGCTCCGGAACTGCGAGCCGGTGTCGTTCGTCACGCTGTAGCGCAGGTTGATGTCCAGTTTTTTGACCGATTGCGCGCCGTCGGTCACGATTAAATTAAAATCCTGTTTGCCGTAGCCGCCCGGCGCCACGTCGCCCAGCAAGAACTCGGAAAATCTCTGGCTCGGGTCGCCCGCGGCGAGCGATATGCCTTCCGGGAAAGCAACGTCCAGAGCGGCGTTCCGCAGGGGCTGGTCGGAATTGTTGGAATAAGTTATTTCCACCGGAAACGTCTCCCCGACCAGGACCATGTCCTGCAGGGTCGTGTTCACGTTCACGTTCGGCAGGGGCTTTTGAAGGAAGAAATAATAGTAAGCGAAAGCCGAGCCGGCCAAAATCAAAAGCACTGCCGTGCCGCCCAAAACCAGAAGCAGCTTAGAGCGGTGCACCTGCGTCCGGAGCGGCGCCGTCTGCGGCGAAGATTCCGGTCCGGCCGGACTTTCCTCCGGCGTTTGAGTGGGCAGATTAGGGAGCATTCAGAAGTATATTACCTGTCCCGCGCGGAGTTTTAAAGCGCAGTCCGCGCAATACATATGCTGGTCCGGCAGATGGAATCCGCGGGGAGTTCCGCCGCAGACGAAACAGCTGGCCTCTGCCGGGCTCCAGCCGAGGATTTTAAGCGCCGCCCGCCAGTTCCAGGCGGATTTCTGAAGCAAGGCCCAGAGCTCCGGATCCGGCTCCCCTTCCCCTAAAATCTGGCTCAAAGCGTAAAGGTCTGGCGCCCCGGCCCCGGATTTGCCGTTTTTGACGCTGTCCGTTATCTGCAGTCCCTTTTTCTCCACGAAGCGGAGATTGACCAGATTGCCTGGCTCCAGATGCGGCGCGAGTTTGGATTTTATTTTCCGCGCCGAGGTCGCGCGTCCGGTAAGTTTGCCGAATTTCTCGGTAAAAAAAGTCACCCGGCTGTCGTATTCCCGGAATGCTTCCCGGTCCAGAATCACCGCCGCGGCGACGTATTCGCGCATACTTCTATTCTACCGCATCATCTATTCCAAATAGAAAGACATAAATGAGCTAGTTGAAATCTCTATGGTAGAGGTTGATATACAACTTCTCCCATAGAGATCGTCGTGGAGAATAAGCTGTATCATTTTTATTATGTCAAGATTCCCCACTACACTACTTCCATTGTTAAAAACTTTTTCGTAGATACTTTTTATGACACAATCCGGAGCATTAGTTTCTAAAACCGCGAATTCTGCGTTTAATTTTCGGGCTTCGTCGTTACGTGTCTTTTGTGATTGCGCGTCATATTCTGTGTTAGTTTTTAAACTTGTTTCTAACTGACTCAAAAAACCGCTGTATGCAGCTGCTTTATTCTTTTCGCGTTCAAGATTTAACTGACTTTGCGCAGTAAACCAATAACCCCAGACCGCAACCACAACAGCTAAAACCGCTGGAGTAATAAGAGCTGCAAAGAAAAGTTTTATTATTTTCCATATCCAAAGAAAAACTTTCATGTGCCGGGAGCAGGATTCGAACCTGCGTAGCCCAATGGGCGACAGATTTACAGTCTGTTGCGATTGACCGCTCCGCCATCCCGGCAAGCAGTGAATTTTTACCACAAAATGAGGCTGAATTCAATCCTAAATTCTAGGTTCTAGATTCTAGATTCTGCACCTACTCCGTCCCCGTTTCTTCTCCCACTTCTTTCGCTTCCTCAATATTTTCCGCGGGTTTGTCCTTCACCGAGCTTAAATCCACCTTGGGCACGTCGTAAATCGTGCCGCGCTCCAGCTTCACGCTTTCCAGTTTCTTGTTGATGGAATTGTCCGCGCGCATGACGAAAACCTTAATACGCCTGAGCGTCCGGAGATACGAAGTGTGCAAAAGCGCGTCAATTTTCCCCGGCAATTCGGAAGTAAGCCAGCGCTCCATCACTCCCTTCTTTACCGGCCGCTCGTCCAGGCGCGGGATAGTGCGAAGGACTATATAAAGCAGGAGAGCGAGCGCTATCCAGATGAGATTCAGGAAGAAGAATTCCCAGAACATGTGCAGATTTTCTTACGAGTGAAGCGAGTTAGTAAATCGCACACCCCGTGAGATAGATTATATCATCTCACGGGGTAAATCCTGCGGATTTACAGCTCCAGGCGGGAGAAGGCCCGGATTTTGACGTTTTCTCCGGTCCGGCGGATAACGTCGTTCAGCAAATCCTTAACTTTGCGCGCCGGGTCTTTGATATATTCCTGCTCCAAAAGGGCCTCCACGTTTTCCGCATTCATGGCCGCGAGCTGAAGCGCCAGCTCTTTGGCCAATTCCTGAAACGGTTCGGAGCGGACCACGAAATCGGTCTCCGCCCGGAGGTCCACTAAAACGCCGATGCGCCCGTTGTGCACGTAGCCGTAAATCATGCCGGCGCCGGCCTCGCGGTCCGCGCGTTTGGCGGCCCGTTCGATTCCTTTGGCTTTCAAAATCTCCACCGCCTTCCGGAAATCGCCCTTGGCTTCGTCCAGCGCCTTTTTGGCGTCCATTACGCCCGCGCCGGTTTCTTCCCGCAGTTTTTGCACGTCGTCAATTTTGCCCATAGCAAACCTATTTTAACTTATTTCGCTTCCGGTTCCACCTTAGCTTCCGCCGGCTTTTCCGCGGCGGCGCTCCGGGCCGCTTTGCCTTCGCGAAGCGCGGCGGAAACTTGGCCTATAAACCAGGTAATGGCGGTGCGGGCCTTGGTGTTGCCGACTACCGCGTAGTCCACGAGGAGCGGGTCGGTATCGGTGTTGGCCATGGCCACCACTGGAATTTTCAGTCGGTTCGCTTCGGCCACGGCGGTGCGGTGCATGACGGGGTCAATGACAATCAGCACTTCCGGACGGGCGGTCATGTTTTCCAGACCGGACAAAATTTCTTTGAGTTTCCCGGCTTCTTTTTCCAGATCCATCTGCTCCTTTTTGGTATAGGCCTTGAAAGCGCCTTTGGCCAGGTCTTCTTTCAGTTTTTTGAAATATTCCACCCGCTTGGCGATGACGCGGTAATTGGTAAGGGTGCCGCCGAGCCACCGGCGGGTTACGGCCGGCAGGCCGAATTCTTTGCCCACCGCCTCCGCGGTTTCATGGGCGCTCGGCTGGGTGGCGGTCAGAATCATGGCTGCGCCGTGGGCGGCTTTGTCCTTAATAAAAGCCGCGGCAGCTTCCATCTGTGTCTTGGTTTTCTCCAGATTGATTATCTCCACTCCGTTCCGGTTCGCCAAAACGAACTGCTTCATCCGAGGACTGGTCTTGTTGCGGGTGCGGCCATAAAAAACGCCCGCATCCATCATTTCTCTAAGTGCGGGGTCAGTGACCGTTTCCTCGGTGGTTCCGGTAGTATTCTGGTCGGTTTCGGGCATGGGGAACATTTTACTACAGCCCGGCCTTTTTTGCAACGGCTAAGCCGCGGAAACAATTACTCCGCCGCCGAGCATCTCGCCTTTCCGGGAATACCACACGGCGGACTGGCCTTCGGCGACGAACTGCTGGGGGAAATCGAATACTAGTTTGCAGTTTGTAGCGAGTAGCGAGTAGAGGCGGGCGGGCGCAAGCGGCTGGCGGTAGCGGACGCGAGCGAGGACGGGGAGGCCGGTGCGTAGTGCGTGGTGCGTAGTGCGTAGAGGCGAAATGAAATTCACTTCCGTCAAACGGATCTCTTTTTTGAACAGCAAGGGATTATCCCGGCCTTCAGCTATTGTTACTGTATTGGCGCGCATATTTTTGCTAACTACGTAGCGCCGCTCCCGTTTCTGTTTGTTTTGGAAATTGTCCGCCGGAGGCGGATCCGCCTTTGGCGGAGAAATTGGAAATTGGAAATTCGCCCCGATATGCCGCTGCCCAACCGTCAAAAACGCGGCGCCCTGGTGCTCGCCTAAAATTTCTCCGGAAGGCGACAATATCAATCCCCGCCTGGCCGGAATGTAGGCGGACAAAAAATCAGAGAGAGATACCTGTCCCAGAAAACAAATTCCCTGAGAGTCCTTTTTCTCCGCCGTCGGCAAACCCGCCCGGCGCGCAATTGCCCGGACTTGCGGTTTCGTCAGGCCGCCGATAGGGAAAAGACAATGCCGCAACTCTTTTTGAGTCAGAGTCCAGAGAAAATAACTCTGGTCTTTGTTCTTATCTTTCGCCGCATACAACGAATTTAGAACTTGGAACTTGGAACTTAACGGCGTGTTCCTTTTGCCATGTTCTAAGTTCCTGGTTCTATGTTCTTTCTTCCGGACATAGTGCCCCGTCGCCGCATAATCGGCGCCCATTTTCAGGGCCTTTTCCAAAAATAACCCGAATTTTATCTCGCGGTTACACACCACGTCCGGATTGGGAGTTATGCCCCGCCGGTAGCCGCGGACCATGTAGTCCACCACCCGCTTTTTGTATTCCTCTTCAAAATCCCAGACGTAAAAAGGAATACCGAGTTTTTCCGCCGTACGGCGGGCATCCTCCGCGTCCTGCTCCGCGCAACCGTCCACGTTATAACAGCGCATGAAGACGCCGATTACGCGGTAGCCTTTCTTTTTAAGCAGGTATGCCGCGACAGAACTATCAACTCCGCCCGACATTCCCGCAAATACGGTTTTCTGCTTTTTGGGCATTGAATATGGATGATGAACCTATATATTGACGCAATGGCTCATATTCTGCTATACCTAACTCCGGCAGACCCGCTTCACAAAATTCATTTTGGAGAGGATAGAAAGAATGTGTAGACCGTTGGTAAAGGTAGTAGATATCGCTGATGAAGACGCTATTCGGAACTCGCTTTGCGGCACCCATCCCACCGACAAGTCCGTCGAGCCGCGCAACGTCGCGATCGGCCGGGTGAAAGGAGGGGTGATCGTCTTCACCAACGACGAGGAAGTCACCCAGCATCTGACCAAACGGTCGGGCTGGCGTGCGTTCTACGACGGCGACATCGGAGAAAAGAGGGTGGTGAAATTCATCCCCTATCCGCACCACCTGAGCATCGACGACGTTCTCGCGGTTTTCCGTGAGATCACCGGCGTGCCTCCTCCGGAGATGTGAATCAACTGCGCATTCTGTTTCAAGGCGGGACCTTTGGCCGAGGTCCCGCTTTTTTATGTTTCACTAAACTCTCCCCACGGGCGGGGCCCGCAGAAGAATCCTGACAAAGAAGGACTATTTGGTTTTGTATGAAAGCATCTCCCAAGATCAGACATAAGGGGATGCGGGTGCGGAGCGGGCCCCGCCCACCCGCTTGTCTTATGTCTGAATAAAAAACTCCGTCAGATAACTATACCCGCTCTACGTACTCTCCTGTTTCCGTGTTGATGCGGATAACGTCGTCCTGGTTTACGAAAAGCGGCACGTTTACCTTCGCTCCGCCTTCGATGGTTACCTGCTTGGTGCCTCCCTGAGCGGTGTTACCCTTGATCCCCGGCGGCGCCTCTATGACTTTATAGTCCATTTTGACCGGAGTTTTCACTTTGATTATTTTGTCGTTGAAGAGCAGGGTTTCAACTTCCGTGTTCGGTTTCAGAAATTTGGCGCTGTCCCCGAGCTGTTCCTCCGGCAGAGAAAAGCGCGCCTTGGGATTCCCTTTCTCCTGAAACCAGTACTCGCCGCGGTGGGCGTAAAGAAAAACCGCCGGGCGGCGCGCGATGTCCGCTTCTCCAAAGTTGTCGCTGGCCTGCCAGTTGCGGTCCAAAATCTTGCCGGTTATGAGATTCCGGATTTTGGTGTTGACCGTCGCCTTGCGCTGCTGCATGCGCAAAAACTGCATTTCCAAAACCTCGTACGGGTCGCCGTCCAGGACGAATAGTGTGCCCTTTTTTAATTCGGTGTATGCAAGCATGGGAAGAGTAATTGCGTCATTCTGAGCATATGCGAAGAATCTCGGCGCGGTACGCGCCGCCCCGTAAGACGGGGCGACCTGCCTGCCGGCGGGCAGGGATTCCTCGGATTACCTCGGAATGACAAGTGATTCTAATGCAAAAAACCGCCCGCGTCCAGAGACGCGGGCGGCGGGAACGGGTTCAATCTGCGGATTCTTCTCTGGGCTGCTGGATTCTCGTGCTGCCTTCCGGCTCTTCTATCTTCAAATTTACGCGGGCGTCGTTTTTGATGCCCACTATGCGTAAAAGCGAGCGGATGGCCTTGGCGGTCGCGCCCTGCCGGCCGACCACGTGGCCCATATCCTCCGCGTTCACGTGGAGGGTGAGGAGCACGCCGCGTTCGTCCACCTTGCGGTCCACGCGGACATCGTCCGGGTGGTCCACCAGGGCTTTGACCAGAAATTCCAGAAAATCTTTGTCAGGCATTTCTGCCATATCTTTCGTTGCTGAAAACTCGACCTTTCAATTTCCTGTCCTGTCATCCTGAGCTCTGCGAAGGATCTTCAGAAGATTTCTCGCAAGGGCTCGAAATGACACGCTTAAGCTGTGGGTTCGGCGGGAGTTGTCTCGGCCTGGGCCGCCGGGGCTTCGGCAGCGGCGGAAGCGGCGGCTTGCGGCTTGGCCATGTAAACCTTTCTTTTCGGCGCGGAAACCAATTTTTCCTGCACCAGCAGGTTGTGCGCCGTGACGGAAGGCCTGGCGCCTATGCGCAGCCAATAATTCACGCGTTCGGCGTCGAAATTCGCTTTCTTGGTAGCCGTGCTGTACGAACCCAAGTCCTCGCGCGGCGGGGCGCCCAGTTTGGAGCGGCGCTCGGCCACGACCAGCCGGTAGGAGGGCTGGTGCTTTTTGCCGATGCGCTGTAGGCGGATGACTAACATATGTGGGCTACATGATAACGCTAATTCCTCCGATGGTCAAATAAACCGATGAAAGCAGAATGAATCTCTCTTGACAAAATATTGACTTTCTATATTTATGTGTTATAATTTAAACAATTCCTGGACGTATGGCCAGGTCGTCCCGGCGGGTCGCCGGAATAAGAGGGTTAAGCCGCTTCCCTCTTAAAGCGACTGCTCATTTACACAAGGAGGTCGTATGGCCGAACTGAATTACCTCATCCTTAATGGCCCATCCAAGTTCGATTTTTCGTATGCCCTGCTGGGCGTGGCTGATGATCCTTACGTGAAATTCGCCATCAAAGATGCTGATGGCAAAATCACGGAAACGACGGCATACGTCACAGGTGCCAACAGACGAATCGATTTGGGGGAGGATTGTTACGAGATTCGGGGGATTCTCCGAAAACCCACAATCCGCGACTTTGTCGCGACATTCTCTTTCAAAACGCGTAAAGGTACTCTTCACGTGCAATAAACAGCGAAGCAGAAGATTGGAGCCGAAACGATTCGGCTCCTTTTGCTTTTTAATCCTTAAGCGTGTGCTTCAGCGCTTCTTCCAAATTGCCGCCCACCTTTTTGCCTGGATTGAAAATCCCTTGGGGGTCAAAGATGTTTTTTACCTCTTCAAAATAGCCGGTGATTATCGGCCCGTACATTTTCCGCAAGTACGGCGTGCGGATTATGCCGTCGTTGTGCTCCGCGGTGATGGAGCCGTGGTATTTCAAGACCAGCGTATAAACTTCATCCATCAACGGTTTCAGCATCGCCCGGGCCTCCGGGTCTTTGAAATCCGTAAGCGGTATTACGTGGAAGTTGCCGTTGCCGTTGTGTCCCGCCAGGGTGGATGTCATCTTGGAGGAATATTTGTCCAGAATTTCCTGCAGCTCCGGCAGAAATTCACCCAAATACTCCGGTTTAACGATGAAATCGTCCACGACCGGCGCGGTGTGCTTGCCTTTGACGTGCTGGCGCAAAAGATTGAAGCTCTCCCGCCGGATGACCCAGTATTTTTCTTCTCCTTTCTCGTGGCGGACCAGGCGCAGGGGCAGCTTGAATTCCGCGACATGGTGGGCAAAGGATTTATGCCGCCGGATGCTCATTTTTACCTGAAACCTCCGGATATCGGCGGCCAGGGCGTCCAGGCGTTTTTGTATCACCGCTTCCGAATCGCCGGTGAGCTCCGCGAGGACCACCAGCTTCGGCATGCCGTAGCGGATAAGCATCCAGAGGTCCGGCAGGAAGCTAAAAGAGAATTTTATAAAGTTGGTCTTGACCCGCCGCAGGATGGAGGGGAAAAACCGGATGGCGAGTTCCAGGGTTTTATCGTCGTAGCACTCCAAACTTTCCGGCTGGAATTTCAAAAGTTCGTTGGTGAGGTCGGCGATGGCGGAAATATCGTAAAGATACATGACCGCCATGAGCGAATGGGGTTTCGGCCGGACCAGGCGGTAAGTGATTTCGGTAATTATGCCGAGCGTGCCCTGCGAGCCGCAAAGAAGCTTGTTCAAATCGAAAATCCCCTTTTCCCGGTCCCAGACGTTCCAGAGGTAATAGCCGGCGGAATTTTTGGATACGTCCGGCTTGGCTTTTTTGATGACCTCGTAGTTTTTATCCAGCAGGCCGTAAAGTTTCCGGTATATATCGCCTTCAAAACTTTTTTCCGCAAGCTTGGCTTGCAATTCCTGCCGGTTCAGCGCGCGGATGATGTGCTCCTCGCCGTCCGCCATCACGATTTTTAGTTCGGCGATGTAATCTTCCGTCTTGCCGTAAGCGAGCGTCTTTTCTCCGCCGGAATTGTTGGCCGCCATGCCGCCCACGGTGCAAAGTTCGCGGGAGGCCGGATAAGTTGGCAAAAGCCAGCCCTTTTTCAGGGTTTCTTTTTCAAAATCTTTGTAGTACAAGCCTGGTTGGACCGTAGCTGTAGCAGCGATTTCAATTCTTTCGTGGGGCCCCTCGATGAACTCGGGGTGACGGCTTTCGCCGTCAGCCTTGTATGGCTTAATTTGTACTAGTTTATTGAAATGCGGCACCATTTCCACCACCACCGAATCGGTCAGGGTTCCGCCGCCCATATCCGTGCCCGCGGAGCGCGGCGTGAGAGACGCGCGTCCGCCTTTGCGGCGCGACTCGGATGCCCAGCGCACCAGGGCTTTTACATCCTCCGCGTCTTTGGGCGCAACCGCCGCCTCCGGCATGTACTCAAAAATAGAGGCGTCGCGGCTGTAGGGCTTGAGCTCGCCGGGCGCGGTTATAACCTCGCCCTGAACCAGGGTTTTTATCTCTTCTGCCGGCATGGATAAATTATAGCATTCCGGTACGCCTGCACGTTCCAATGTTTTGCAGAACGTTGGAACGTGCTACTTGCGGAGGATTTCTATTTTGCCGCCGGTCAGCCGGACCAGTTTGGAGGGCCTGCCGCGCCTGGCGCCGCCATCCAGGTAAAAATCAACTTTGCCGCCGAAATAATTTTTTGCCTCGCGGATGTTCCGCGCCGGCGGCTCCCCTTCCGGATTGGCGGACGGCGCCGCCAGAGGTCCGGTTTGGCGGACAAGCGCCCGTAGATGCGCCGGCCGCGGCATGCGGAAAGCGAGCGATTTAGTACCGCGGTGGAGGTAAGCGAATTTCCGGCTGGGCACGGGCAAAATGGCGCTTAGAGGTCCGGGCCAGTTTGTAGCCAAAAATTTCTTCTCTGCCGCCGTGAGTTTAACGCCGAATTTTTTCAAATCCGCGTAGCTTGAAATAAGGATGATAAAAGGTTTTTTGGAGTCGCGTCCTTTGACCTCGTAGAGCCGCGCAACCGCTTTCCGGGACAGAGCCCGGCCGACCACACCATAAATCGTGTCGGTCAAAAGCACGCCTACCTTGTCCCGCCGGAGCGCCGCGATAATAAGCTTCCGATTCTTCGATATTCTTAATTCTTTGTTTTGTAATTTTCGCATTGTTTCGCTACACCCTATACCCTAGCTATACCCTACTTTGTGGCATTATAAATCGCCTGGATTTCGGCGGCGGAGAGGGCGCGGTTATAGATGCGGACGTCGTCCATAGAAGTGTCTTCGGTGGTGGACTGATCGTTCCCTATTCTTAAATATACAGTGCTATTTGCCAAATTTCCTGAACCGGACAAACCGCCGTAAGGAAATCCGTTCCAATACAGTTGGCCGCCAGAAGTGGTGTAACTTACAGCTATAAAATTCCAGGAACTCGTTGCAATGACCGGAGTAAACGAACCGATACTTCCCCAAACCCCTCCTCTATTAGCGTACCAAACATAAGTATTGCTGGAACCACAAGCACTGCCACAATAATATAGAACATAGTTGGCATCCGTTGTACCGCTCCATTTGTTGAACGGATGAAAGCCTGTACCGGTAGGACTTGCTGTGTTCAGCTTGATCCACATCGTAACAGTTAGGGCAGTGATCATGTTTAAACTGCTGGTTGCCGGTACCGTTACTAAACTCCCCATAGAAGCTGGGAATTCAATACACGAATTGACCTTACAGCCAGAACTCTGCCACGCGGTAGAACCGGATAAAGTTCCATTATTCCCCTTCCCGCTACTGTCATACGCCGTAGTCCCGCTGCCCTCGTCAAACTTCCAGTAGCCGACTAGGGAAGAGTCCCCGTAATCTACGGGCAAAAGAGCCAGATTGCTGCCCAGCTCGTAAAGGTCCGTGTATTGGCCGCCATCCGTAGAGACCTTGTCGTTTCCTCCGCCCAGCTTGTACCTCTGGGATTCCAGCGGACCGGCTATTTCGTATTGATTGTTTCCGGTCCCGCCTATGACGTAGGTGTAGTAGTTTTGCGTAGTCGTGGTGTTTACCG
>VFSW01000863.1_pt1 | contig 44721 bp, 46 predicted proteins | sample 5358111 | NCBI WGS metagenome assembly VFSW01 (sample SAMN11554181, study PRJNA540505) | mine drainage metagenome | isolation source: sediment from site ElyBrook_90M | place: USA: Ely Copper Mine, Vershire, VT | collected 2017
TCGCGCGGGGGGGGCGCCCCGCTCCCCTCCTCCCTCTCCCCCCCCCCCTACTTCTTCTCTTTTTCGCGTCGGGGGCCCCCCGCCCCCCCCCCCCCCCGCCCGCGCCGCCGCCCGGACTCACCGCCCGGGCGCAATGAGCCGCGCACCCTCTGATCGGCGGGTGTGGGCGATCGTGCCCGCAGCGGGCCGCGGCGAACGGTTTGCGCCGACGGCGCCTGCGCCGAAACAATACGCTTCCCTGCGGGGCCGGACGATGATCGAGTGGTCGATCGGCGGCCTGCTCGCCGAGCCCCGCATCGAGGCGACCGTGGTCGTCGTCGCGCCGGGCGATGCGCACTGGCCGGTGATCGCGCAGAGACTCGCCGGCGCGCGGCTGATGTCGGCCTTCGGCGGCGCCACGCGGCAGATCTCGGTGCGCAACGGACTTGGCGCTCTGCACGGCCGCGCGCGGCCCGACGATTGGGTTTTCGTGCACGATGCGGCGCGCCCCTGCGTGAGCGCACGCGAGATTCAGGACTTGCTCGCGGCGCTCGACGGGCGCGTCGCGGGAGCGGTGCTCGCCGTGCCGATCGTCGACACGATCAAGCGCGAGTCCGGCGCCGGCATCGAAACCGTGGATCGCAAGGGACTATGGCGGGCGCTGACCCCGCAGGTATTCCGCTACGGCGAGCTTTGCGCCGCGCTCGATCGGGCCGCGGACGCGGGCGCGACGGTCAGCGACGAGGCGCAGGCGATGGAGCGCGCCGGCATCGGCGCGGCGTTGATCGCGGGATCGGCGTTCAACATCAAGGTCACGCGGGCCGAGGATCTCGATGCGGCCGCGGCAATATTGCAAATCAGGGAGGGGACCGCGATGCGGGTCGGCCAGGGTTTCGATGCGCACAAATTCGGCGACGGCGATCAAGTCGTCCTCGGCGGCGTGCGCATCCCGTATTCGAAGGGCATCGTCGCGCACTCCGACGGCGATGTCGTCATTCACGCGCTCTGCGATGCCATCCTCGGCGCGCTCGGCATGGGCGACATCGGCGAGCATTTTCCGGACACCGATCCGCGCTATCGCGGCGCCGACAGCCGCGTGTTCCTGCGCGCAGTGGCGGCGCGCGCGCAAGCGGCGGGTTACCGCACGGTGAACGCCGACATCACGATTCTCGCCGAAGCGCCGCGCATCGCCGCGCATCGGGCGGCGATGGCCGAGAACCTCGCCGCCGATCTCGGCGTCGAGCGCACCGCGATCAACGTCAAGGCGACGACGACCGAGCGGATGGGATTCATCGGCCGCGGCGAAGGGCTCGCCGCGTTCGCTTGCGTGTTGCTCGACGCCTAGGCGCGCAGCAGCACGTACAGCGCCCCGGCGCCGCCGTCGAGCGGACGCGCCGAGGTGAAGGCGATGACCTCATGGCGGTGGCGGAGCCAGTCATTGACGGCGGCTTTCAGCACGGCGCCGCGGCCGCCCGAACGCAAGCCCTTGCCGTGGATGATGCGCACGCAGATCTTGCCTTGAGCGCGGCTTGCATCGATGAATTCGCCGAGCACGCCATGCGCGCCCGCCTGCGTCATGCCGTGCAAATCGAGTTCGTCCTCGACCGGATAGGAGCCGCGGCGCAGGCGGCGCATCTGCTGATCACGCACGCCGGGACGCCGATAGGACAAGCGGTCCGCGGCGAGCGCCAGCGCATCGGTGCGGGGCGCAAATTCGCCGGACGCCGCGGCCGGCGCGGCGGCGGCCGGCGCGCGGCCGGCGCGCGGCTGCGGCCGGCGCGTGCGCGGCGCGGCCGGCCGCTCTTGGGCTTGCGGCAACGGACGCACGCCGCGCATCGCCGCGCGAAACGTCGATACGTCCTCGTCCGCGTCGTCATCGGCGCCGCCGCCGGAGGTTCCTGGTTGTGCTGTCATGGGCTCGCGACTCGATCGGCTATCGGCGTTTCCGAGCTTACAGTATAGTCTGCACCAGGCTACCCGCCACTCTTGGGCAGGCTTACAAACCGGTGAAAATACTACTTTCAAACGATGACGGCTATCGCGCCGAGGGCTTGGCGGCGCTCAGGCAAGCGATCGCCCCCTTGGGCTCGGTCACCGTCGTCGCGCCCGAGCGCAATCGCAGCGGCGCCAGCAACTCGCTCACCTTGGATGTTCCGTTGCGCACTTGGCCGTACGACCACAACGCCTATTACGTCAACGGCACGCCGACCGATTGCGTTCATATGGCAGTCTCCGGGCTATTCGAATTCGAACACGACCTCGTGGTTTCCGGCGTAAACGACGGTGCGAATCTCGGCGACGACGTGCTCTACTCGGGCACCGGGGCCGCCGCGAGGGCGGGCCGCTTTCGCGGCCTGTCGGCGATCGCCGGGTCGCTCTGCGTGGAACAGAACAGCCCGCCAAATTTTGCCGGGGCGGCGCGCGGCGCCGCGCGCCTCGTCGAACGGCTCGGCGCGAGGCCGCTCGACAATTCGGTGATCCTCAATGTCAATGTTCCGGATTTGCCTGATAGCGAGCTGCGCGGCATCAAGGTGACGCGCCTCGGCAATCGCCATCGCAGCGAGCCGGTCGTGCGCGCGCAGGACCCGCGCGGCCGCGACGTGTTCTGGGTGGGCTCGGCCGGGCCCGGGCAGGATGCGGGGCCGGGAACCGATTTCCACGCGATCGCCGCAGGCTATGCGTCGATCACGCCGCTGCAGATCGACCTGACGCGCCATTCCGCACTCGCCGACACCGAGCGCTGGCTGCGCGTTGAGTAGCTTCATGCCGGATTCGCGCATCAGCGGCATCGGAATGACTTCCGCGCGCACGCGCGAGCGGCTCGTGCAGCGCCTCTCGGAGCAAGGCATCCGCGATCAGCGCGTTCTCGACCGGATTCGCAACGTGCCGCGCCACCTGTTCGTCGACGAGGCGCTCGCGAGCCGCGCCTACGAGGATACGGCTCTGCCGATCGGATTCGGTCAGACGATCTCCCAACCCTATATCGTCGCGCGCATGACCGAGGCGCTGCTCGAGGGTGGGCCCGTGCGCCGGGTCCTCGAAATCGGCACCGGCTGCGGCTATCAGACGGCGATGCTGTCGCCGCTGGTCACCGAAATCTACACGATCGAGCGGATCGCGGCCTTGGTCGGCCGGGCGCGCCGCAGCTTGCGCGAAATGAAGATCAAGAACGTGCATTTCCGCCATGACGACGGCAGCGTCGGCTGGGCGGCGCGCGCGCCGTTCGACGCAATCCTGTTGACCGCGGCTCCGCACGCGGTTCCGGAGGCATTGTTTGCGCAATTGGCCGTGGGCGGCAGACTGATCGCGCCGGTCGGAGCCGACGGCAAGCAGGAGCTCATGAGGTTCGTCAATCTCGAGGCGCGAATTGCACGGCAATCCTTGGGCCCGGCGAGCTTCGTGCCCTTGTTGTCAGGACTGCAGCGCTAGATTCAAGGGCCGCGTGTTGCGATCGGCAGGTCTCGCGATGGTTTGTACGCTGCTGCTCGCCGGCTGCGCGGCAGAGGGCCCGCGGACGCCGCAATACTACGTCGTCCGGCCGCAAGACACTTTGTACGGCATCGCGTGGCGCAACGGGCTCGATTACCGCGACTTGGCGCAATGGAACCATCTTGGGTCCCATTTGCGCATTGAAGTCGGCGAGCGCTTGGTTCTGCGGCCGCCCGCCGCGGCGCCGCTCGCTGCGGCGCGCACCGCGGCGCCGCGCCGGCCGCGCGCGCCGCGCCGCTCGCCCGCGCCGAGCGCACCGAGCGCGCGACCAACGCCGGCGCTGAAATGGGTGTGGCCGACGGACCTGATCGGCAGGCCGCAGCGGCTCGAGAACGGCGGCCTTCTGCTGCGCGGGAGGCAAGGCCAGAGCGTACGCGCGGCGGCCGCCGGCCGGGTCGTCTACACCGGCAGCGGAATCCGCGGCTTCGGCTTGCTCGTGATCATCAAGCATAGCGAGAACCTGCTGTCGGCTTACGCATACAACAGCGCGATTCTCGTGCACGACGATCAGAGCGTCGCCGCCGGACAGCCTATTGCCGAGATGGGCGAGGGGTCGCACCGGATACCGACCCTGTACTTCGAGATTCGATCGAATGGCCGCACCGTCGATCCGCTGCCTTACCTGTCCGGTAAAAAGTAAATTCTAGAAAACAATAGTATATTATTGAAAAATAACAAGTTATATTAAAATATCTTTTGGCTTGCTCGCTCCCGGTTCCTGTGTTCTACTTTGGCCGTCGATCAAGGCCATTTGCGGGGCGCCGAATGATCACATGGGGGACGACGGGGGATAAAAAGTAAAAAGATCCATAAGAAAAACAAAATTTCTCATATCCGTGTCACGCGTTGTTTTGCCGCGACGTGGAAGAGATCCGATCTGCGATTCCTGTGTCATCGAGTAAGCGCCCTGCCATTTTGGCATGGGCGGTGCGAAGCGCGCTCACCGCGCCCTCGCTTAGGGCAACAACACCGCGACGGCGCGCCGCTGTTCCGCCACGAGCACGTTGAACGTGCGGCATGCCGCGCCGCTGTCCATGACCTCGAAGCCCACCCGCAGACCGAGGAATTGTGCGCCAAAGGTCGGCGGCGGGAATTGCTGCCGCGCGCCGGTGCCGAGCAGGACGACGTCGGGGCTCATCGCCAAAACTTGCGCCGTGTGGGCGTGCGTGAGGTCGTGGATACTGCGCAGCTCCGGTCGCGCGTGAATCTCCGTTGCACTGACGATCACGCCGCCGCTGATCGATTGGTCGTCGATGCGAAACTCGCCATTCCCGTAGGAGCGAATGATGTGGATGCCTGAAGGCTTGTCTTGGGTGAAGCGCATCCCGTCAAGATACTGAATCCGGCGATGAACCGCTCCTCGTCCGCTATTTTTGTCCGCTTTGCGGCGCCGGCGCCCGCATCGCCCGACGACCCGCCGCCTCTCGATGAGCCGCCGCAGCATGAGCGTGCGCCGGCGCTCGAGCATCTGCTGGCCGGCGCCGATTCGGTGCGAGCCGTCGCCGACTGGCGGCGCGAGGCCTTCCAGCTGATCGCGCCCGGGGTCGAGCCCTGGCTTAATCCCTGCGCACCGGCGCTCCATCGCGCGTTCGGACCCATGGCCGCGGGCGCCGCATATTTCGCCACTCCGGTTGAATATCGGGCGACGATGACGAGCGTACATTTGCCGCCGGGCGGTATCCTGCGCTTGGCGCCGGCGCAGGCGGCGGAGTTGGTGCGCGACTTCAATCGGGTGTTCGACGGCGGCGGCGTGCGCCTTCTCGCGGATCGAGGCGCGGCCCTGTATTGCGTTTTCGATCGCGCGGTGGTCGCCGACACGGTCGATCCCGAAGAGGTGCAAGGGCTCGCGATCGGCCGATTTCAAGCGGCGGGTCCCGACGCGGCGCGCATTGCCGCACTGATGAGCGAAATGGAAATGTGGCTGTTCGAGCATGCGGTGAATCGAGAGCGCGCGCGCCGCGGCGAGCGCGCGATCGGCGGACTCTGGCTTTGGGGCGGCGGCGCCACGCTCTCTTGCATGACGGCCGCCGCCGGTTGGAGCGCGGGCGAGGATGCCCTGTTCGGTGCGCTGGATACGCTCGCGCAATTGCCGCGCGACGGGCGGCCGGGCGTCGTCGTGATCGCGGCGGTTCCGGGATCCCGCGCATGGCGCGATGCCGAGGCGCTCTGGCTCGCGCCCGCGGTCGAGGAACTGCGCGCAGGAAGTATTGAGCGGCTCATTTTGTGCGCGCGCCGGCGCCGTTTCGACGTCAGCCGCCGCTGGCGCCTGCGCCCATGGCGCCGACGCCGGCCGTGGTGGGAGTATTTGCGCTGAACGCGCTGCAAATTCGCAGGCGTCCCGCGCTCGGGGGTGAGCGCCTTGCGGCACACCTGCATCCGGTTCTGCGGCGCGTGTACGCGGCGCGCGGCGTGACCGATGATCGGGAACTGGATTTGTCGCTGCGCCGCTTGCTGCCGGTCGGCTCGCTGGAAGGCGTCGACGACGCGGCGCGGCTGCTCGCGGCGCACCGCCAACGCGGGCGGGTGCTGATCGTCGGGGACTTCGACGCGGACGGCGCGACCAGCAGCGCGCTGATGGTGCGCGCGCTGCGCGCAATGCATTTTGCGCATGCCGATTATCTCGTGCCCGACAGGTTTCGCTTCGGCTACGGCCTGACCCCGGAAATCGTCGACTGCGCGATGCCGCGCCGGCCGAGTCTGATCGTGACGGTCGACAACGGCGTGTCGAGCATCGACGGCGTGGAGGCCGCGAGGGCGCGGGGCGTCGCGGTGCTCGTGACCGATCATCATCTGCCGGGCAAGACGCTGCCGCGCGCGGACGTCATCGTCAATCCGAATTTGCCGTCATCGAAATTCGGCAGCCGCAGCCTCGCCGGCGTCGGCGTCGCGTTCTACGTCGCCGCCGCGCTCGCGAACGCCGTGGACGGCCACGACTTCAAGCCGGCCGAGCTGCTCGACCTGGTCGCGCTCGGCACGGTCGCCGACGTCGTGCCGCTCGATAGGAACAATCGCATACTGGTCGCGCACGGCTTGCAGCGCATACGCGCGGGCCGGTGCGTAGCGGGGATCCGTGCGCTGCTCGAAGCCGCCGGGCGCCGGCTGGCGCGGATCCCGGGGGGGTTTTGGGGGTGCGCGGGGGCGCCGCGGCTCAACGCCGCGGGCCGGCTCGCCGACATGTGCGTCGGGATCGAATGCTTGCTCGCCGATGCGGACGAAGCGGCGGCGGGCCTCGCGGCGCAGCTGTCGCGGCTCAACGAGGAACGCCGTGAAATCGAGCGGCGCATGCACACCGAGGCCATCGATGTCGCCGCGGCCGTACAATCCCCGGCCGACGGCGCCGCGCCGCTCGGCCTCTGTCTGTTCGACGAGACCTGGCACCAAGGCGTCGTCGGCCTCGTGGCCGGGCGCATCAAGGACAGGCTGCACCTGCCCGTGATCGCCTTTGCGCGCGCCGCCGACGGAACCTTGCGCGGCTCGGCGCGCTCCATCGCGGGCGTCCACATTCGCGACGCGCTGGAGGGCGTCGCGGCGCGCAACCCCAAGCTGATCGACAGGTTCGGCGGCCATGCGATGGCCGCGGGCCTCAGCCTGCGCATGGAGAATCTCGAGGATTTCCGCGCAGCATTCGCCGCCGAAATCGCCGCGCGCGTCGATCCGGCTTCGATCGGCGGCGTGATCCACTCGGACGGCGAGCTCGCGGCGGCCGAGATGTCCTTGGATACCGCACGCGCGCTCGCCGCGGGAGGCCCGTGGGGACAGGGCTTTGCGGAGCCCACGTTCGACGGCGAGTTCGACGTGCTGGAGGCGCGCATCGTCGGCGAGCGGCACTTGAAGCTCAAGCTGCGGGCCGCGCGCACACACGGTGCTCGCGCCGCGGAGCCGATCGAGGCAATCGCGTTCGGCTATGCCGACGACGCCGACGGCGCGGCGCCGGTGCGTGCCGGAGTCCGGGTGACGGCGGCCTACCGCCTCGAAGTCAACGAATACAACGGACGCTCACGCGTGCAGCTCAACTGTCAGCACTTGAGCGCTGCGCGGACCGCGTGAGCCGATGTGCTAAGATTTGCGGCATGGAAATCAATCAAATCAAACGTCTCGTCAAAGATCTCGAGGAACGCGTGCAGTCCTTGAGGGGGTATCTTTGATTACGACAACAAGCGCGAGCGTCTGCAGGAAGTAGCGCGCGAACTGGAACAGCCCGGAATTTGGAACACGCCGGAGCGGGCCCAGGAACTGGGGAAGGACAGAGCCAAGCTCGAACAGGTCGTCGTCGGCCTGGACGGGTTGACGCGCGGCCTTGCCGATGCCGGCGAACTTCTCGACCTCGCGGCGGCCGAAAACGACCAGTCGGCGGCCGACGAGGTGGAAGGCGACGCGAATCGGCTGAAGGCCGACGTGGAGCGGCTCGAATTCCAACGGATGTTCCCCGGCGCGATGGACTCGCACAACGCGTTTCTCGACATCCAGGCCGGCGCCGGCGGCACGGAGGCCCAGGATTGGGCGGCGATGCTGCTGCGCATGTATTTGAAATGGGCGGACGCCCACGGCATCAAGACCGAAATCATCGATCAGAGCGACGGCGAGGTCGCCGGCATCAAGGGCGCGACGATCAGCATGACCGGCGACTATGCGTACGGCTGGCTGCGCACCGAAACCGGCGTGCACCGCCTCGTCAGGAAATCGCCGTTCGACTCGGGCAATCGCCGCCACACGTCGTTCGCATCGGTGTTCGTCTCGCCGGAAGTCGACGATGACATCGACATCGAAATCAACCCGGCCGACTTGCGCGTCGATGTCTACCGCTCGAGCGGCGCCGGCGGCCAGCACGTCAACAAGACCGAATCGGCGGTGCGCATCACGCATACCCCGAGCGGCATCGTCGTCGCCTGCCAAAGCGAGCGCAGCCAGCACAAGAACCGCTCCACGGCGATGAAGATGCTGAAGGCGAAACTCTACGAACTCGAGTTCAACAAGCGCAATGCCGCGGCCAAGGTGCTCGAGGATGCCAAATCCGACGTGAGCTGGGGAAATCAGATCCGCAGCTACGTGCTGGATCAGTCGCGCATCAAGGATTTGCGCACCGGCGTCGAGATCGGCAACACCACGGCGGTGCTCGACGGCGCTCTCGACGTGTTCATGCAGGCGAGCCTGAAGCAGGGGTTATGAGCGATACCGACCGGGACCATCGGGACGAAAATCATCTGATTGCCGAGAGGCGCGCGAAGCTTGCGAAACTGCGCGAGCGCGGCAACCCGTTTCCGAACGATTTTCGGCGCAACGCGCTCGCCGGCGATTTGCTGCTGGCGTACGGCTCCAAGCCGACCGAGGCGCTCGAGACCGAGGCGATTGCCGTCGCCGTCGCCGGACGCATGCTGGCGAAGAGGGTCATGGGCAAGGCGAGTTTCGCGCGGATCGAGGACACCAGCGGCGCGATCCAAATCTTCCTCCAGCAACAGGCCCTGCACGAGGTCTACGACGATTTCAAGGCTTGGGACGTGGGCGATGTGATCGGCGTCGAGGGCACGCTGTTTCGCACCAAGACGGGCGAGCTGTCGGTGCGGGCGCGGCACGTGCGCCTGCTGACCAAGTCGCTGCGGCCGCTACCCGACAAATGGCACGGCATGTCCGACACGGAAATTCGCTACCGGCGGCGCTACGTCGACTTGATCGTCAACAAGGAAAGCCGGCGCGTGTTCGAAACGCGCTCGCGCATCATCCGCTACCTGCGCGATTTCCTCGATTCGTCGGGGTTTCTCGAGGTCGAGACGCCGATGCTGCAGACGATCCCGGGAGGCGCCGCCGCGCGGCCGTTCAAGACGCACCACAATGCGCTCGACATGGACATGTATTTGCGCATCGCGCCGGAGTTGTACCTGAAGCGCCTGACGGTCGGCGGATTCGACCGGGTCTACGAAATCAACAGGAATTTCCGCAACGAGGGACTGTCGACGCGGCACAATCCGGAATTCACGATGCTCGAGTTGTATCAGGCGTACGCCGACTACAACGACGTGATGCGCATCGTCGAAAACATGTTTCAAGGGATCGCCGACGCGTTGATCGGTTCGCGCAAGATCGTCTATCAGGGCTGCGAATACGATCTAAGCGGGTCGTTCGCAAGACTCTCGATCGAGGAAATCCTGCTCGCGAACAACCCGGACCTGGAGCGCACGCTGCTGCGCGACGTCGCCTATCTGCGGCGCGTCTGCGACGCGCTGAAAATTCCGTACAAGGGCGCGGACGGCGCCGGCAAGCTGCAGCTCGAGCTGTTCGAGCGGACCGGCGAGCATACGCTCGTGCAGCCGACGTTCGCGTACGCGTATCCCGCCGAGGTTTCGCCGCTCGCGCGCCGCAACGACGGCGATCCGTTCATCACCGACCGCTTCGAGTTCTTCATCGGCGGCCGCGAGTATGCGAACGGCTTCTCGGAGCTCAACGACGCCGAGGATCAGGCCCAGCGCTTCAAGGAACAGGCCGAACGCAAATCGGCGGGCGACGAGGAGGCGATGTATTACGACGCGGATTACGTGCGCGCGCTGGAGTACGGGATGCCGCCGGCGGGGGGGCTCGGGGTCGGAATCGACCGGCTGGTGATGTTCTTCACCGATGCGCCCTCGATTCGCGACGTGCTCCTATTCCCGCACATGCGCCCGGAAACCTGAGGGCGCGGGTGACTCCACGGATGATGCCGATCGGGGTGTTCGACTCCGGCGTCGGGGGCCTGACCGTGTTGCGCGCGCTGCGCGCGGCGCTGCCCGGCGAGAATTTCATTTACTTGGGCGACACGGCGCGGCTGCCCTACGGCACGAAGAGCCCGCAGACCGTCGCACGCTATTCATCGCAATGCGCCGCGCGGCTGCACCAGCGCGGCATACGCTGCCTCGTCGTCGCCTGCAACACGGCGTCGGCGTACGCGCTCGACGAGCTGCGGCTCGAATATCCGCATATCCCCGTGATCGGCGTGATAGAGCCGGGCGCCGAGGCCGCGGTCGCAGCGTCCGTCTCCGGGCGCATCGCCGTGATCGGCACCGAGGCGACGATCGCCGGCGGCGCCTATCAGCGGGCGATCAGCCGCTTAAGCGCGCACGCGCAGGTGAGCGCGCGCGCCTGTTCCCTGTTCGTCGCGCTGGCGGAGGAGGGCTGGACGGAAGGCGCTTTGACCGAGGCGGTCGCGCGCCGCTACTTGGATTCGCTGTTCTTGGGCGCCGACGCGCCCGACACGCTGGTGCTCGGCTGCACGCATTTCCCGGTATTGGCGGGCGCGATCCGGAGGGTTCTGCCGCCGTCCGTGTCGATCGTCGATTCGGCAGCGACGACCGCGGCCGCGGTGTGCAGGATTCTGGGCGGCGCGGATCACGCCGCGGATGCCGGCGCGGTCACCTTGCTTGCGACCGACGGGGCGGCGCGCTTTGCGCGCGTCGGCAGCGCGTTCTTGGGCGAGAATTTGCGCGCCGACTCGGTCGAGATCATCGATCTTTAGCGCGCGCCCCGCTCAGGCGGGTTGAGTCAGCGCGTAAGGCAACGGCAGGATATCGGCGTCGGTGACCGCGACATTGCCGGCGGCCTCGCCGCCCGCCGCGCCATCCGCGGCCGCGGCGTCGACATTCAATACCGCGAGCGCTTCGAATCCGCCGTCGACGCGCACGACCTCGGTCAATCGGCCGCTGCGGCCGTCCGCGAGCCGCAGAGCCTGGCCGACTTCGAACGAGGCGCCGCGCAACATGAGCCGCATCATGCGGCGTTTGATTCTGCCGAGGTGCTGCGTGCGTGCGATGATTTCCTGGCCGGTGAAGCAGCCCTTGTTGAAACTGATGCCGTCGACGAGATCGAGATTCAGCATTTGCGCGACGTACATCTCGCGCGTTGCCGCGTAGATTTGCGCAAGGCCGGCGCGGATGTCGGCGAGCCGCCAGTCGTGCTCCACGAGTTCGGCTTGCGGCGCGTTTCCCGCGAGGCCGCGCGCGGCGAGCAGCGCCGCTTCGCCGATGACCCAAAAGCGCGCATCGGCGCCGACCCGGCCGATGCCGACGCCTGCGGATTCCACGTAGCCTTGGGCCGCATCGGGCGCGGTCAAGCCGGCCGCTTCGATCGCGGCCGCGCCATGCCGGCCTGCGACTGCGAATCGTTCACCGGTGTCTTCGATCCGCACCTTGGCGCGCAGCACGTACTTGCGCATCTGCTCGAGCGTCGGTGCGAGGAGTTCGCGCGGCAGAATGCCGATGACCCCCGACGAGTGCGGCAACAGGTGTAGGATCGCCAATACGCGGCCTTGAGGAGTCGAGTACGCGGCGAGCAGCGGGCGTCCGGCCGCGAGGCGGCGGGCGTCGTTGGAGATCTGTCCCTGCAGAAAGGCGACGGCATCGGGGCCGGCGAAGCGCAGCATGCCCAAATGGAACAACAGGCCCGAATGTGAACTCATGCGGGCATCAAATCGACAGAACCGCCCGAATGTCAACCTCGGGCGCCCGCCCGCCGGCAAGGAACATGGCCATTGCACCCGTTTTTCTGGCAAAATTTACCCCGTGATTCCGCACGACGATGATCAAGCGCGCGCAGCCGCTGCTGCAGCCGACCTCAAACCCGAACCCGCGGCGGACGCCCCGCTTGAGTTCGGCGGCCGCGCCGGACCGGAACCGACTCGCTATGGCGATTGGGAATTACGCGGCCGCTGCATCGATTTCTGACGCCGCCACCTACGCGCCCGACACCGCTCAAAGGACCTACCACATGCCCGCACGCGCCCGGCCCCTTTCCCCGCATCTCGACGTCTATCGCTGGCAGATAGCCAACACGCTGTCGATCGTGCATCGTTTGACCGGCGTGATGCTGTCGGTCGGCCTGTTGGCTTTGACCGCGTGGCTGGTCGCGCTCGCCGGCGGCCCCGAGCGCTATAGGGCCGTCATGCGGATCCTCGAAAGCCCGCTGGGAGCGGCCGCGCTGGCAGCCTTCGGTTTCGGCTTCTTCTATCATTTGCTGAACGGCATACGGCATTTGTTCTGGGATATCGGCTATGGATTCGGCAGCCGCGAGCGCCACTTGAGCGGATGGCTGGTCGTCGCCGGCGCGTTCGTCCTGACGGCTTGCGCGCTGGCGTTCTCGATTCATTTCTCGCATTGACGGGCATTCGAACATGAGCTTACGCAGTCCTCTCGGCAAGGTTTTGGGAATGGGTTCGGCCAAAGACGGCACCGGACATTGGTGGGCGCAGCGCGTCAGCGCCGTCGCGCTCGTGCCGCTTTCGTTGTGGTTCCTCATTGCACTGCTGACATCGAAGAGTCTGGACTACGGCGCGGTGCGCGCGTGGTTTGCGCGTCCCTTCGACGGCTTTCTGGCGGCGTTGACGCTGGCCGTGCTCGCCTACCACTCCTATTTGGGAACGGTCGTCGTGGTGGAGGACTACGTGCATGCGGCCGGCGCGAAGCTCGCCTCGCTGCTGGCGCTGCGGTTCCTGCATATATTGGCCGGCGGCGCGGCAATTTTCGCGATCTTACATTTGACTATTGGAACGATGGGGCCATGACGGACTATAAATTCACCGATCATACCTACGACGTCGTCGTCGTCGGCGCCGGCGGCGCCGGCCTGCGCGCGACGTTCGGTATGGCCGAGGCCGGCCTCAGCACGGCCTGTCTCACGAAGGTCTTCCCCACGCGCAGCCATACGGTGGCGGCGCAGGGCGGCATATCGGCGGCGCTCGGCAACATGGGCGCCGACGATTGGCGCTGGCACATGTATGACACGGTCAAAGGGTCCGACTGGCTCGGCGACCAGGATGCGATCGAATTCATGTGCAAAGAGGCGCCCGCCGCGGTCATCGAGTTGGAGCACTACGGCGTGCCATTCTCGCGGACCGAGGACGGTCGCATCTACCAGCGGCCGTTCGGCGGCATGACGACGCATTACGGCAAGGGAACCGCGCAGCGCACCTGCGCCGCGGCCGACCGCACCGGACACGCGATGCTGCACACCCTGTATCAGCAGTCGCTGAAGCACGCCGCGACGTTCTTCATCGAGTACTTCGCGCTCGACCTGATCATGGAGGACGGCGAGTGCCGCGGCGTGATCGCGCTCGACATGGCCGAAGGCACCTTGCACCGGTTCCGCGCGCACAAGGTCATTTTGGCGACCGGCGGCTACGGGCGCGCTTGGTTCTCCTGCACCTCCGCCCATACCTGCACCGGCGACGGCGGCGGCATGGTGCTGCGCGCAGGGCTGCCGCTGCAGGACATGGAATTCGCGCAATTCCATCCGACCGGAATCTACGGCGCCGGATGCCTGATCACCGAAGGCGCGCGCGGCGAGGGTGGGTACCTCACGAACGCGGCGGGCGAGCGCTTCATGGAGCGCTACGCGCCGAACGCGAAGGATCTGGCCTCGCGCGACGTCGTCAGTCGCTCAATGACGATCGAGATTCGCGAAGGCCGCGGGGTCGGCAAGCACAAGGATCACATCCACCTGCATCTCGAGCACCTGGGTCCCGACGTCATCAAGGAGCGCCTGCCCGGCATTGCCGAGACCACGAGAATATTCGCGGGCGTGGACGTCAACAAAGAGCCGATTCCGGTGCTGCCGACGGCCCACTACAACATGGGCGGCATACCGTGCACCGTCGACGGCGAGGTCGTTACCTTGAAGCCCGACGGGACCGAGACCGTGGTTCCCGGGTTGATGGCGGTCGGCGAGGCGGCTTGCGTTTCGGTGCACGGCGCGAACCGGCTGGGGTCGAATTCCCTGCTCGATCTGGTCGTGTTCGGGCGCGCCGCGGCCAAGCACTGCGCGCACGCGCTCACGCCTGGCGCCGCGCAGCGTCCGTTCAAAGCGGACGCCGGGGATTGCGCGGTCGCGCGCTTCGATGGGCTGCGCAACGCAAAGGGCTCGCTCGGCACCGCCGAAGTGCGCCTTGCGATGCAGCGCACGATGCAGCGCGACGCGGCGGTGTTCCGTACCGGGGAATCGCTCGCCGACGGCAAGCGCAAATTGGCCGAGGTGTTCGAGTCGTTCGGCGACGTCAAGACCGCGGATCGTTCGCTCGTATGGAACTCCGATCTGATCGAAACCCTGGAACTTGCGAATCTGTTGGGGCAGGCGGTCGCCACGATGCATTCGGCGGCGAATCGCACGGAGAGCCGCGGGGCGCATGCACGCGAGGATTTTCCGCAACGCGACGACGTCAACTGGCTGAAACACTCGCTGTGCTGGGTCGATGCCCGCGGTGCGACTCGCATCGGCTACCGCAAGGTCCATCTGAACACCTTGACGGACGACGTCGAGTCGATAGCGCCGAAGGCACGAACGTATTGAGGAGAGGAATCGATGGCTGAATTTTCTCTGCCCGCCAATTCCAAGGTCCGCAAGGACGGGCGGGTATTCAAGGCGCCGCATGGCGCCAACAACGTGCGCGTGTTCAAGATCTACAGATTCGATCCGGATTCCACCGAGAATCCCCGCCTCGACACCTACGAGATCGACATGGACAGCTGCGGGCCGATGGTGCTCGATGCGCTGATCAAGATAAAGAACGAAATCGATCCGACGCTGACCTTCCGGCGTTCGTGCCGCGAGGGAATTTGCGGCTCCTGCGCGATGAACATCGACGGGCGCAACGGCCTCGCGTGCATCAGCGCGTGCGACGACATCAAGGGCGAGGTGAAGATCTACCCGCTCCCGCACATGCCGGTAATCAAGGATTTGGTCGCCGATCTGACCGACTTCTATGCCCAGTACGCGTCGATCAAGCCATGGCTGCAGACGCGCACGCCGGCGCCGCCCGACCGGGAGCGGCTGCAGTCCAAAGAGGACCAGGAAATGGTGGATCGGCCGTCCGCGTGCATCTTGTGCGCGTGCTGCTCCACGAGCTGTCCCAGCTATTGGTGGAACAGCGACCGCTACCTCGGGCCGGCCGCGCTGCTCGCCGCTTACCGCTGGATCGTCGACAGCCGCGACGAGGCGACCGGCGAAAGACTCGACGACCTGGAGGATCCGTTCCGGCTGTACCGCTGCCATACGATCATGAATTGCGCGGAAGCCTGCCCCAAGGACCTCAATCCGGCGCGGGCGATCGGCGAAATCAAGCAAATGATGGCCCACCGGCGCTTTTGAGCACCGCGGCGATGGAGCAAGTCGATCCACGGGACCTGGGGCGGCTGCGCTGGCGCTGCCGCCGCGGCATCCGCGAACTGGACGTTCTGCTCACGCGCTATGTCGACGACCAATTTTGCAGCGCGTCGCGCGCGGATCAAAGCGCGTTTCGGCGTTTGCTCGACGGCCAGGATACGGAGATTTATGCTTATTGCACCGGTCAGCTCACGCCACCGACCGCGGAAATCTCTGCTCTCATCGACCGAATCATCTCCCACGGAAGACCGGCCGACGATCGATAGGCCGGTTCCCGGCGCCTGTTAGAATCCCGCGCGTGCGCCACTTCACGTTTACCGCCGCCGCCGTGCAAAGATCTGCGAACTTTTGTGAGCGCGGTCGGTCTATTGCGACAGGCAGGGTTGTGAGCCCGCCGGTTTGGGATCGCGAATGAGCGTCGAAGAGGGTGATCTCAAGCTGGTCGAGCGGGTGCAGCGCGGGGAACGGGCGGCTTTCGATTTACTGGTCTTGCGATACCAGCACAAGGTGCTGAAGCTGATCATGCGGTACGTACACGACATCTCTGAAGCCGAAGACATTGCGCAGGAGGCCTTCATCAAAGCCTACCGGGCAATGCCGTCCTTCCGCGGCGACAGCGCCTTTTATACCTGGCTGTATCGCATCGCGATCAATACCGCGAAGAACGCGCTGGTCGCGACCAAGCGCCGCCCGATGGACTACGACCTCGATCTGCAGGACCCCGAGCAATACGAGTTGAACGCGCGCCTGGCCGAGTCCGAGACTCCCGAGGCGCTGTTGTTGACCGACGAGATCCGCGAAACGGTCAATAAGGCGATCGAGAATTTGCCCGAGGATTTGCGCACGGCGATCGTGCTGCGGGAATTGGAAGGATTGAGTTACGAGGATATCGCGCAGACGATGGACTGTCCCGTAGGCACCGTGCGCTCACGGATCTTTCGTGCGCGCGAAGCGATCGACAAGAAGCTGCGACCCATATTCGATGCCGGCCTAGGCCGCCCAGAGGACACATGAGCGAACAGATCCGTGAACAAATCTCGGCGTTTCTCGACGGCGAATTGCCCGGCGCGGAAACCGATTTGCTGTTGAAGCGCTTCATGCGGGATGCGCAGTTTCGCGCGTGCTTCGGCCGCTACGCGCTGATCGGCGAGGCATGCCGGGGGCGTGCGAGCGGGCGCCTCACGCGCGGCTTCAGCGAACGGGTCAACCGTGCGCTCGATGCCGAGACGCCCGCTGCCGCGGTCGACGCGCGCACGCCGCGGGTACGGTGGTGGCGCCATGCGGCGAGCGGCGCGGTTGCGGCCGGCGTCGCGGTCGTCGCGGTTTTTGCTTTGCAGCATCGCGCCAGCATGCCGGTGACCGCGGGGGTTGCGGCTTCCAAGATGCCGGTGTTCGCGAACACGTTGCCGGTCGCGCCGGCGCTGCCGATCACGGCCCCGGGCGGCCACCACGAGGCCCTCTCGTATACGGTGCCCTCGACCTTGGGCGAGACGCCCGCGGCGCTGCCGCCCGCGAGTTTGACCGACTACGTGTTCGCGCACAGCGAATACACGTCCTTCTTGGGGCAGCGCAATCTCTTGTCGGGGCTGATCGCCGAGCCCGAGGAGCAAGCTCCATCGGCCGCGGCGCGGCCCTCACTGGATCGCCGCAGCGGTCCATGACGCTCACGCGCCCGGCGGTCAATGCGCAGCGCGGCCGCGCGGCGCGCCTCGCGCGCTACACGGCGCTCGGCACGCTGCTCGCGGCGCTGCCGCTATTGGCATTCGCAGGGGACGATCCGCGCCTGTGGCTCGAGAAGATGAGTCACGCGCTCGCGACGCGCAACTATGACGGAACGTTTTTCCATTTGATCGACGGCCGCGTCGAGGCGATGCGGATCGTGCATCGCTACCAGGACGGGCGAGTCACCGAGAAGCTCCAATCGCTCGAAGGATCGGGACGAGAGTTCATCCGCAACGACGACCATCTGACTTGTTATTTGCCCGACAAGCACACGATCCTCGAAGAAATGGTCAAGAATCGCGGACCGTTCTTGACTTCTCTGCCGCAGTTCGGCAGCGGCGACGACCGCTTCTATCGAATCGACTCGCTGCCGGACGCGCGCGTGCTCGGCAGGCCCGTGCGCGTCATCGCCGTGAATCCGAAGGACCAGTACCGCTTCGGTTATCGCCTGTGGATCGACCGGCGGACGGCGATGCCCCTGAAGACCCAGCTGTGCGACGCGCGCGGCCACGTGCTGGAACAGATCCTGTTTGCAAGCTTGGATATGCCGAAGACGATTCCGGACCGCGACTTCGTGCCGGCGGCGGCGAGCGCCGGCATGCGCCGGGTGGTTCAAAGCCGGGCCGAGAATGCGGCGGCGGCCGTGTCCGCGTTTCGTGCGAGCGAACTGCCGCCCGGATTTCATTTGACCGTGGCCGGCGGGCAGACGCTCGGCGGCGCGCAGCGACCGGCCGAGCATTTGGTGTACTCGGACGGTCTCGCGACGGTCTCCGTATTCGTCGAGCCGGAGCGCGCGCTCGATCCCGCCGGCGCCGCGGTCCCGAGGCCGCCGATGCACGGCCTCGCCCGCGTCGGTTCCGGATTCGCGTTCGCGACGGTCGTCGAGGGCCGCCAGATCACCGCGGTCGGAGAGGTGCCGGCCGCGACTCTGGAATTCATCGCGCATTCGGTCAAGGCGTACGGCGGCGGTGCGCCGCCGCCGGATTTGCCCCGCCGTTGATGCGCGCGGCGCCAAGCGCGCGCCGCCGATCGCACCGATGACCGCCGAACCCCGCTTTTTGCTGTACTCGCGTCCCGGCTGCGGCCTGTGCGAGGAGATGATGATCGAACTGCAGGCGCAGCCGGCGGCGCGCAATATTCCGATCGACATCGTCGACGTCGATCAAGACCGCGCCGCGCGCGCGCGTTTCGGCCACAAGATTCCGGTTTTGCTGTGCAACGGCGAACTGGTTTGCCACGGCCGTCTGGACGTCGAAGAGCTGCATAAAGCCCTCGCCCCGCGCCGATGACCGGTATAATCCGAGGTTTGTCCAATTCCGGGCCTCGATGAAGAATATCCGTAATTTCTCGATCATTGCGCACGTCGACCATGGCAAGTCGACCTTGGCGGATCGCTTCATTCAGGTTTGCGGTGGGCTCGATGCGCGCGAAATGCAGGCGCAGGTGCTCGATTCCATGGATTTGGAGCGCGAGCGCGGCATCACGATCAAGGCGCAGAGCGTCACGCTCGCGTTTCAATCGGCGAGCGGCGAGGTTTACCAGCTCAATTTCATCGATACGCCCGGCCACGTGGATTTCTCCTACGAAGTGTCGCGCTCGCTCGCGGCCTGCGAGGGTGCGTTGCTCGTCGTCGATGCGGCGCAGGGCGTCGAGGCCCAAAGCGTCGCGAATTGCTATACGGCGCTCGAGCAAGGACTCGAGGTTCTTCCGGTCATCAACAAGATCGACCTGCCGTCGGCGGATCCGGCCAAGGTCATCCGCGAGATCGAGGAAATCATCGGGATTCCGGCCGAGGACGCCGCCCTGGTCAGCGCCAAGACCGGCCTCGGCGTGCCCGAATTGCTCGAACAACTCGTCAAGCGCATTCCCGCCCCGACCGGCGATCCGGACGGCCCGCTGCAGGCGCTGATCATCGATTCGTGGTTCGACAATTACGTCGGCGTCGTGTCGTTGGTGCGCGTGATGAACGGGCGCCTCACGACCGGCGCGAAGATCCGCGTGATGTCGACCGGCCGCAGCCACCAGATCGACAGCCTGGGTAGATTCACGCCGAAGCCGGTCACGCGCGCGGCATTGGGAACCGGCGAGGTCGGATTCGTCATCGCGGGGATCAGGGAGATCGACGGCGCGCCGGTCGGCGACACGATCACTCTGGAGGCCATGCCGGCAGCGGCGCCGCTGGCGGGCTTCAAACAGGTCCAGCCGCGCGTTTTTGCGGGCCTGTTCCCGGTCAGCTCGGACGATTACGAGCAGTTTCGCGAAGCCCTGAAGAAGCTCAAGCTCAACGATTCGGCGCTGCATTTTGAACCGGAAGTGTCGACCGCGCTCGGCTTCGGCTTCCGCTGCGGCTTCCTCGGCCTGCTGCACATGGACATCGTCCAGGAGCGGCTGGAAAGAGAGTACAAGCTGCATTTGATCACGAGCGCGCCGACCGTGATCTACGAGGTCCTGCTGACCGACGGCAGCGTGGTCAGCGTGGACAATCCTTCCAAGCTGCCGTCACAGGACCGAGTTGCGGAGCTGCGCGAACCCATCATCACCGCGAATATTCTCGTGCCGCCGGATTATGTCGGCGCCGTGTTGACGCTGTGCAGCGAAAAGCGCGGCGTACAGAAGAAAATGCTGTTTCTCGGCAGCCAGGTTTCCCTGCAATACCAATTGCCGCTCGCCGAGGTCGTGCTCGACTTCTTCGACCGGCTCAAATCCGCGAGCCGCGGATACGCATCGTTCGACTATGAGTTCAGTCATTTTCAAGCGGCTCCGCTCGTCAAGCTCGATGTGCTGATCAACGGCGATCCGGTCGACGCGCTGTCGCTGATCGTGCATCGCGACAACGCCTATGCGCACGGGCGCGAACTGGTCGACAAGATGCAGGAGTTGATTCCGCGCCAGATGTTCGACGTCGCGGTGCAGGCGGCGATCGGCAGCCACATCATTGCCCGCGCGAGCGTCAAGGCGATGCGCAAGAATGTGCTCGCGAAATGCTACGGCGGCGACATCACGCGCAAGCGCAAGCTGCTGGAAAAGCAGAAGGCCGGGAAGAAGCGCATGAAGCAGGTCGGCCAGGTCGAAATTCCGCAGGAAGCGTTTTTGGCCGTTTTGCGCGTGGGCAAAAAACCCGGTTGATCGACGGCGTGGTCAATCGACGGCATAGTTGGAGTACTGGGGGGCATTCGTGACGGACGGAGATAACGTTTTCATCGCCTTGATGTGCGGCGCCTTGGTGTGCGTGGCCGCGATCCTTTACGACGGCTGGATACTGCGTCCCAAACGCGATCCCGGCGCGACCGGCACGGCGGAACCGTGGCCTGCGAAATTCGCCGGCTATGCGCTGATAGCGATCGCGGCGATCATGCTGTGGCGCCTGTTCCGCTACGAAGCCGTCGACTTCAGCCTGATGCTCGTGATCGTCGGCGCCGCCGCCGGCGCCATTTGGGCGCTCGACGCACTGTTGTTCCGCAAGCGCCGCATAGCCGCGGCGAGCGCGGCCGGCACGCCGCCGGGCGAGGCGCGCGAGCCGCTTGCGGTCGAATACGCCCGGTCCTTCTTCCCGGTCATTCTGCTCGTGCTCGTCATCCGCTCGTTCTTGTTCGAGCCGTTTCGAATTCCGTCCGATTCGATGATGCCGACCTTGTTCGACGGGGATTTCATTTTCGTCAGCAAGTATTCCTACGGCTTGCGCTTGCCGGTGACCAACACCCTGTTGCTGTCGACCGGCGCGCCGCAGCGCGGCGACGTGATCGTCTTCCATCTGCCTCCGAACCCGAAGATCAACTACATCAAGCGCCTGGTTGGATTGCCCGGTGACCGTGTTCGCGTCGACGCGAACAACCAGGTATATGTCAACGGCAAACCGGTGCCGCAAACGCCCGGGCCGATATACAAGGGGCCGAAGGACGACCTGTGGAATTACGCCGGCGTCGGCACCGCCTATGAGCAACTCGGCGCCCATCGCCACCGGATCATGTTCGCGAATGGTCCGGTGAGGACCGGGGTATGGACCGTGCCGCCGGGACACTATTTCTTCATGGGCGACAACCGCAACAACAGCAAGGACAGCCGCTGGTTGTACGATCCGGATGCCCCTGGGTTCGTCCCCGCCGCCAATCTGGTCGGCAAGGCGGTCATCGTCTGGCTGAATCTCGATACCCGTGACGGACCGCTCTGGGGCAGGATCGGGCATAAGATAAATTAGGGAACGAACTTCCGGGAGGCTCCTATGCGGCATCGTCAACGAGGCATGACGTTCATCGGTTTGCTGCTCATTCTCGCGCTCGCGGGTATGATCGTCTATGCGGGTATCCGCTTGGCTCCGTTGTACTTGAACTACATGAAGATCGCGCGCTCGATGGACAGCGTCGCGGCGGAATTGAAAGGCACCGACGTCGACAGCGCGAGCATTCGCCGCTCCCTCGAGCGGCATTGGATCGTCGAGGACATCGACAAGGTCGACTACGATCAGATCGAGATCCAGAGGAACGACGGCGGGATTTCGCTGCATGTCGCGTACCATGACAAGGTGCCGTACATCGCGAATATTTCGCTCGAAGTGAGCTTCGACAAGACCGTCGCGATCAAGTGAGCGGGGAGCGCGCCACGGAAGACATGGGCGCCTGGGTCAGCCGGGAGTTTGGCTATGTATTCTCGCAATTCACGCTGTGCGCGCGCGCGCTCACGCACCGTAGCGCGGGCTCCAACCACAACGAGCGGCTCGAGTTTCTCGGCGATTCCGTGCTGAACTGCGCGGTCGCACGGCTTCTCTACGACGCGCACCCGGGCGCGGACGAGGGCTCCCTTTCGCGCCAGCGCGCGACGCTGGTGAGCGGCGAGACGCTGGCGCAGATCGCCGCCGAGAAGGGTTTGGGCGAGCGATTGCGCCTCGGCAGCGGTGAATTGAAGTCCGGTGGTTTTCGGCGAGCATCGATTCTGGCGGATGCCTTGGAGGCGGTGGTGGGTGCGATCTATTTGGACTCCAATTTCGACACGGCGCTCGTTGTCGTGCGCCGCTTGATCGGGCCCCGTTTGTCGGACCTGCCGGCCGCGAGCGCGCTGAAGGATCCCAAGACCCGCCTGCAGGAGGCGCTCCAGGCCCGGGGCCTCGGGTTGCCGGAGTACACGCTGACGGCCATCGGCGGCGACGCGCACGAGCAAGCGTTCGTCGTCGGCTGCGCGGTGCCGTCGCTCGGCCTGTCGACGGCCGGCGAAGGCGCGAGCCGCCGCCGGGCCGAGCAAGTTGCCGCGGACAGGCTCATCGCGCTGCTGCCCGCCGACATGAGGAACAACTCGTGAGCGACGCCCCGTTCCGTGCGGGGTTCGTGGCGATCGTCGGGCGCCCGAACGTCGGCAAATCGACCTTGATCAACGCGCTCGTCGGCCGCAAAGTCTCGATTGTCGCGCCCAAGCCCCAGACCACCCGCCATCGGATCCTCGGGGTCGTCAACCGGCCGCAGGCCCAGTTGGTGCTGGTCGATACGCCGGGCATGCATGAATCGGCGCGCCGGGTGATGAATAAATACATGAACCGCGTCGCGATGTCCTCCTCCAGGGATGCCGACATCATCGTGTTCGTGATCGAGGCGATGCACTTCACCGACGAGGACATGTGGGTCTGGGAACGCGTGCGCGAAGCGAAGCAGCCGCTGTTTCTGGTCGTCAACAAAGTGGATCGCGTGCATCCGCGAGACCGGCTCCTGCCGTTCCTCGAGGAGATGGCCGTGCGCATTCCGACATCGGCGATCGTGCCGATATCGGCGCAGAATTCGGAAAATCTGGACCGGCTCGTCGAAGCGATCGCGCTGCGCCTGCCGCCGGGCCCGCCGCTGTTCGCGCCCGACGTGCTCACGGATCGGGACGAGCCGTTTCACGCGGCCGAGGTCATCCGCGAGAAGCTCACGCTGAAGCTGCGCGAGGAACTGCCGTACGGCATCAACGTGCAGATCGAGCGCTTCGCGGACGAAGGCGGCCGCATCGTCGTCAATGCGGTGATCTGGGTCGAGCGCACCAGCCAGAAGGCCATCGTGATCGGCCAACGCGGCGAGGGTCTGAAGGAGATCGGCCGGCTCGCGCGCATCGAACTCGCCGATCTCTGGCAGCGTTCCGTGCATTTGGAGCTCTGGGTCAAGGTGAAGGAGAATTGGGCCGACAACGAAATGGCGTTGCGCCAGTTCGGGTACGACAAACCGTGAAAAGTCCGCGGCACACGGCATGAAGAGCCCGCGGCGCGTTTGGCTGTCGCCCGCGTTCGTATTGCACCACTACGCGTACCGGGACACGAGCCGCATCGTCGAGGCATTCACCGCCGAACACGGGCGCTTGTCGCTGTTTGCGCGCGGCGTCGCCGGACCGAAATCGAGCTTGCGTTCGGTGCTGCGCCCGTTCCAGCGCCTGCTGCTCTCTTGGTCCGGACGGACCGACGCCTGCCAGCTGCAGGGCGCCGAGGTGGACGGCGAGTCGACGGCGCTGCCGCCCGCGCGCCTCATGAGCGGGTTTTATCTGAACGAGCTGCTGCTCAAGCTGACGCTGCGCGGGGATCCGCATCCGCAGATTTTCGAGATCTATGCGGCGGCCGTGCGGTCGTTGTGCGCCGGACAGGCGGTGGAGTCCGTATTGCGCCGCTTCGAAAAGCGCCTGCTCGACGAGCTGGGCTACGGGCTGCAGTTGACGACCACGGACGAGGGCCGGCGGATCGAACCCACGATGTATTATCGGTTCACGCCGCAGAGCGGTCCGCAGGCCTGCGTCGCCGAGGCTCCCGGCGCCGTCTACGGGCGATCGCTCGCGGATCTCGATGCGGAAGCGTTCTCGGATGCGCGCTCGCTGCGCGATGCGAAACGCTTGCTGCGCGCGGCGATCGACGGGTGTTTGGAGGGCCGAACGCTGCAGTCCCGCCAGATCATGCGCGATTTGCGCAAGATGGAGCGCGCATGAACGCACATTCGGCGGGCGGCGCCGCGATCGCTCTCGGCGTCAACATCGATCACGTCGCGACCTTGCGCCAGGCGCGCGGGTCGCGCTATCCGGACCCTTTGCACGCCGCGCTCGTCGCGGAGCAATCGGGGGCCGACAGCATCACGCTGCACCTGCGCGAGGACCGCCGGCACATTCAGGACCGCGACGTCGAGGCGATGCGCGCGGCTCTTCAAACCCGGATGAATCTGGAGATGGCGGTAACCGAGGAAATGATCGGCATCGCCGTGCGCGTTCAGCCGCAGGACTGCTGTCTCGTGCCGGAATCGCGGCGCGAAGTCACGACCGAGGGCGGCCTCGAGGTCGCGGGACAGGCCGCGCGGATCTCGGACGCGTGTCTCACACTTGGCGCCGCGGAAATCCGCGTGTCGCTGTTCATCGATCCCGATCCTTCGCAGATCGAGGCGGCGAAGCGCGCCGGCGCACCGGTCGTCGAATTGCACACCGGCGCATATGCCGGCGCCGGCGGAGCTGCGCGCGCGCGCGAGTTCGAGCGCCTGCGCTCGGCCGCGCGGCTCGCCGCGTCCTTCGGGCTCGTCGTCAACGCGGGCCACGGACTCACCTATCACAACGTCCAGCCGATCGCGGCGATCCGCGAGATCGTGGAGCTGAACATCGGCCATTCCATCATCGCGCGCGCCGTGTTCGACGGGCTGCCGAAGGCGGTGCGCGACATGAAGGATCTTATGATCGCGGCACGGCGCTGAGATCGCCGCGGCATGAACACCCTGATATTCGACATCGAGACCGTGCCCGATACCGCACTCGGCCGGCGGCTCTACGATCTGCGCGATCTTTCCGACGAACAAGTCGGCCGGCTGATGTTCGCCAAGCGCCGCCAGGAGACCGGCTCCGAGTTCCTGTCCCACGAGCAGCATCGCGTCGTCGCGATCTCGGTCGTGATGCGCTCGCGCGACGCGCTGAGGGTGTGGAGCCTCGGCGACGAAGGCGCCTCGGAGAGGGACTTGATCGAGCGATTCTTCGACGGCTTGGAGAAATACACTCCGGACTTGGTCTCGTGGAACGGCAGCGGGTTTGATCTGCCGGTGTTGCATTATCGGAGCCTGCTGCACGGCGTGACCGCGTCGCGCTATTGGGAGCTCGGCGAGAATGACCAGAGTTTTCGCTACAGGAACTATCTCAGCCGCTTCCATTGGCGTCACATGGACTTGATGGACATCCTGTCCGGGTTCCAAGGCCGCGGCCGGGTGAGCCTCAACGATGCGGCGACCTTGCTCGGCTTGCCGGGCAAGATCGGCATGAGCGGCGCCGACGTCTGGGACGCGTACCTGCGCGGCGAGCTGAAGCGCATCCGCGATTACTGTGAAACCGACGTGCTGAATACCTACCTGATATTTCTGCGTTTCGAGCTGGTGCGCGGCAAGTTGTCGGCGGCCGAGCACGCGGCCGAGGTCGCGCGGGTGCGCAAGTTGCTGAGCGATTCCACGGCGCCCCACCTTGCCCAGTTCGCGGCGGCGTGGCCCGAGGTTTGAACACGGGCGATCTGCAGGAGGCCGACGTCGTCTCGCTCGCGCATGACGGACGCGGGGTCGCGCGCATCGACGGCAAGGCGGTGTTCGTCGCGGGCGCGCTCCCGGGAGAACGCGTCCTCCTGTGCGTGACGCAGCGGCGGCGCCGGCTGGACGAGGCCCGCTTGGTCGAGATCCTGGCTCCTTCGCCGGACCGGGTCGCGCCGAAGTGCGCGCACTTCGGCGTTTGCGGCGGCTGCACGCTGCAACATCTGGCGCCCGCGGCGCAAATCGCCGTGAAGCAGGGCCAGCTGCTCGAGGATCTGGAGCGCATCGGCCGCGTGCGTCCGCAGCGGGTCCTGGAGCCGTTGCGCGGGCCGAGCTTCGGCTATCGGCGCAGGGCCAGGCTCGGCGTCAAGTTCGTGCACAAGAAGGGCAGGGTGCTCGCCGGCTTTCGCGAGCGCGACAAGCCCTATCTTGCGGATCTGCGCCGCTGCGAAGTGCTCGTGGATGAACTCGGCACGCTTCCTCTGGATCTCGCGGCGCTGGTCGAGACCTTGAGCATTCGCGAGCACGTTCCCCAGGTCGAGGTTGCCGCCGGGGACCATGCGGCGGCGCTCGTATTCCGGGTCATGCGGCCGCCCTCGTCGCAAGACTGCGCGCAGCTGGCGGCGTTCGGCCTGCGCCGCGGCGTACAGGTATTCCTGCAAAGCGGCGGACTCGCGACCATTCGTCCGCTCGATGCTGCGCCTGCGCCTCTTTCCTATGCGATCGAGGGGTTCGACGTCGAGATCGAGTTTGGGCCGTCCGACTTCATTCAGATCAACAGGGCCGTCAACGCCGCGACGGTCGCCGCCGCGGTCGAGCAGCTGCAATTGGAGGGCGGCGAGAAAGTGCTGGATTTGTTCTGCGGACTCGGCAATTTCACCCTTCCATTAGCACGCCGCGCGGCGCGCGTCACGGGTGTCGAAGGGGACGAGGGACTCGTCGCCAGGGCGCGCGCCAATGCGGCGAAGAACGGCATCGGCAACGCGGTGTTTCACGCGGCGAACCTGTTCGAACCCACGCAGTGGGGGCCCTGGGCCGCTGCACGCTACGACCGGGTCGTGCTCGACCCGCCGCGGGCGGGCGCGCGCGAGATCATCGAGCGGATCGCGCATTGGAGTCCGCGCCGAGTCGTGTATATTTCATGCCATCCGGGGAGTTTGGCGCGCGATGCGGGGGTCTTGGTCGAAGCCTTGGGCTATACGCTCGCCGCCGCGGGGGTCATGGACATGTTTCCGCATACGACGCACGTTGAATCGATCGCGGTTTTCGAGGGTCCCGCGTGAGCCTGGGTCCGCTGATGGTCGATATCGCGGGCGCCGAACTTTGCGCGGAGGACCGTGCGGTCCTTGCGCATCCCTTGGTTGGCAGCGTCCTGCTGTTCACGCGCAATTTCCGCGATCCGCGCCAATTGGCCGCATTGAGCGCGTCGATCCGCGCCGTGCGCTCGCCCGCCCTGCTGGTCGCCGTCGATCACGAAGGCGGCCGGGTGCAGCGTTTCCGCGAGGGATTCGCGCGCCTGCCGGCGGCGCGCACGCTCGGACGCATCGCGTCCACGGACCGGCGCCGGGCGCTCGCGGCCGCGCAGGAGACAGGCTGGCTCATGGCCGCCGAATTGCGCGCGGTCGGCGTCGATTTCAGCTTTGCTCCGTGCGTCGACCTCGACTACGGCGTCAGCGAGATCATCGGCGATCGTGCGTTCCATGCGCAGGCCGACGAGGTCGCTGCGCTCGCGGTTGCGTACATGGCCGGTATGCGGGAAGCCGGCATGGCGGCGACCGCCAAGCATTTCCCCGGCCACGGCGCCGTGGTCGCCGACTCGCATCTCGAGCTTCCGGTCGATCGGCGGCAATTCGCGGACCTGGAAGCCGACATCAGGCCGTATCGCGTATTGATCGACAATAACTTGTCCGGCGTGATGGCCGCGCACGTCGTCTACCCGCGGATCGACCCGCATCCGGCGAGCTTGTCGCATCGTTGGATCACCGGCGTGCTGCGCGGCGAGCTGGGATTTCACGGCTGCGTGTTCGCGGACGACCTGAGCATGGCCGGTGCGGCGGCGTTTGGCGATGTTTTGGCGCGCGCGCGCTTGAGCCTGGCGGCGGGATGCGACGTGCTGCCGATCTGCAACGATCGCAAGGCGGTGTTTGCCGTGCTCGATCACTTCAAGCCGGCGGCGGTGAATCCGGCCTCGCAAGCGCGCATCGTGCGCATGCGTGCGCGCGGGGAAGCGCCCGTCGGCCTCGCAGAAAGCCGACGCAAGGCAGATGCGCTCGCGTTGATCGAGAGCCTGTCGGCCGCACCCGGGCTGGTGCTGACCGAGGCCGGCTCATGAGCGAGCTCGACGCGGACCTGTTCAGGCGCTTGCTCCTGTCGGCGCCGGTCGGCGTCGTCCTGGTCGACGCCGGGGATGCGGAACATCGCGTCGTATTCGTCAATCGGGCGTTCGAATCCTTGACCGGGTTCGGTGCGGCCGAGTTGGTTGGCCACAATTTGCGCATGCTGCAGGGCGGGGACCGCGAACAAGACGGCCGGCAGCGGCTGCGCGACGCCTTGACCCGGCAAGAGCCGTGCCACGTGTTGATGCGCAATTATCGCAAGGACGGTACGCTTTTTTGGAACGACATGACGGTGTTGCCGGTCCACGATGCGTCCGGGAAGCTGACGCATTTCGCCGGCTATCATCGCGACGCGAGCGAGCGCCTGCGTATTCGGACGCAGGCCGCCCGCGACGTGCAGGCCGTCGCCGCTGCGCCGGTCTCGGTCGCATTGCGCGAAGACCGCCTGACCGGCGTATTCACCTATCCTTATTTCGAGGAGTTGTTGAAGCGTGAATGGGCGGCCGCGCAGCGCGACCGCCGCAGCATCGCGGTATTCTGCGCCGATGTCGACGCACTCGATCTGTACAACGCCACATTCGGCCGGGCGGCCGGCGATTCGGCGATTCGGCGCGTCACGCACTGCCTCTCCGGCTGTCTGCGGCGCGCGAGCGACGTCGTCGCGCGCGTCGACGGCGGCGGCTTGATCGCCTTTGCACCCGGCGTTTCGAACGAACAGGCGCTGCGCATCGGCAATACCATGGCCGAGCGCGTCCGCGACCTCAGAATCCACCACCCGCGCTCGACGGTGCTGCGCTACGTCAGCGTCAGCGTCGGCGTGGCCGCGGCGATTCCGGAGGATGAGGACTGGTCGGAATTCGTGCGCCAGGCGCGCCGCCAACTTGGAATCGCGAAACAGAGCGGCCGCAATCGCGCGTCCTGAGCGGGAATCTCGAGGAGCCTGAATCACTTTGAAGGATAACGCCCCATCGCGCACGGCGCCGAAGGCCGCGCACGTCTTGTTCGCGAGCCTGATCGGCACGACGATAGAATTCTTCGATTTCTACATCTACGCGACCGCCGCGGTGCTGGTCTTTCCGAAGCTGTTCTTCCCGCCGGGGAACGCGGCGGCGGCGACTCTGCAGTCGTTGGCGACGTTCGCGCTCGCTTTCTTCGCGCGTCCCATCGGCTCGGCGCTGTTCGGCCACTACGGCGACCGCATCGGCCGCAAGGCGACCCTGGTGACGGCCTTGCTGACGATGGGGCTGTCGACGATCGCGATCGGGGCCTTGCCCACGTATGCGTCGATCGGGGTCTCTGCAGCCGGACTCCTCGCGCTCTGCCGCCTGGGCCAGGGCCTTGGGCTCGGCGGCGAATGGGGCGGGGCGGTGCTGCTCGCGACCGAGAATGCGCCGCCGGGCCGCCATGCCTGGTACGGCTGTTTTCCGCAACTCGGCGCGCCGCTCGGGCTCCTGTGCTCGACCGGGGTGTTCCTGCTGCTGACGCATTATTTGAGCAACGCGCAATTCCTGTCGTGGGGCTGGCGCGTTCCGTTTCTCGCGAGCGCCGCGCTCGTCGGCGTCGGGCTGTACATTCGCCTGAAACTCGTCGAGACGCCGGAATTCCAGCGCGTCATCGACTCCGGCGGGCGCGTGCGTGTGCCGCTGTTCGCCGTGGCCGCGAAGCATGCGCGAGCGCTCGTCATCGGCACGATCGCCACCGCAGCGACGTTCGAGGTGTTCTATCTGATGACCGTTTTCTTGATGAGCTGGGCGACCGGGCCGCTAGGGTACCCGCGCCAGGAATTCCTGATCCTGCAGATGATCTGCGTGGTCTTCTTCGGCCTCACGATCCCGGTCGCGGCGCTGGTCGCGGATCGCATCGGCTCGCGCGCGATGATGATCATCGCGAGCCTCGCGCTGACCGCGTTCGGCTTCGCCTTCCAACCGCTGTTCGGCGCCGGCACGACGCTGACGGCGTTCATCTTCATGGCGGTCGGATTCGCGGCGACGGGCTTGACCTACGGTGCGCTCGGCAACGCGCTCGCGGCGCTGTTCCCCGCGTCGGTGCGCTATACCGGCACGTCGCTTGCGTTCAATATCGCGGGAATTCTCGGCGCGTCGCTTGCGCCTTACGTCGCGACCCGGCTCGCGACGCAATACGGACTCGCCGCGGTCGGCTATTACCTGTCCGCGGCCGCGGCGACCAGCCTGATCGCGTGGGCCGTGATCTAAATTCAGCGCCGGCGCAGCGCGGCGTCGACGGCTTCGGCCGATAGCCCCGAGATCTCGATGGTCTTGCGCCGGCTCGAGGCGCCGCGCGCCACGCGTACGCAATGCTTCGGCACGCCGCAGCGCTCGGCGAGGAACTCGATCAACGCGAGATTCGCCGCATTGTCGACCGGCGCAGCCGCGACGCGGATCTTGATCGCGTCCCCGTGCAGGCCGGCGACCGCGGTGGCCGAGGCGCCCGGCTGAACGTGCACGGTGATTCGCGCCGGCGCCGCGGCGGCGGTCGGCGCCGCTTTCCTCATGCGAGCGAATCCAGCAATAGTTCGACGCGCGCGAACACCTTTTCCTCGCTGCGCGCATCGTGGGCGAAGCGCAGCTTGAGCGGCCCCTCGAGCCGGTATTCCTTGGGCCTGCCCTGGATCAGCTTCAGCACGCGCTGCGGATCGACTTGGTTGTGCTCCTCGAACAGGATGTAGCCGGCGCCGCCGCCGGCGTTGATCTTGCGAATGCCGAGTTGCGCCGCGCGCAGCTTCAACTGCGTCACGCGCAGCAATGCGAGCGCGAAGGGCGGCACCGGGCCGAAGCGGTCGATCAACTCCGCCTTCATTTCGTCGAGATCCGCGCGCGTGGCGAGGCCGGCGATCCGTTTGTACAGCACGAGGCGCAGGTGGACGTCCGCCACGTAGTCCTCGGGAATCATCGCCGGCACGTGCAGCTCGATCTCGGGACCCGCATCGAGCGGGCGCTCGAGATCCGGCTGTTTCCCGGATTTCAACGCCGAGACGGCGCGCTCGAGGAGCTCCATGTATAGGTTGAAGCCGATTTCCTGGATTTGACCGCTCTGCTCGTCGCCGAGCAGCTCGCCGGCGCCGCGAATCTCGAGATCATGGGTGGCCAGCGTGAATCCGGCGCCGAGCTCTTCCAAGGATTCGAGCGCTTCCAAGCGCTTCACGGCGTCGGCGGTCATCGCCTTGTGCGGCGGCGTGATGAGATAGGCGTAGGCGCGGTGGTGGGAGCGCCCGACGCGGCCGCGCAGCTGATGAATCTGCGCGAGCCCGAAGCGGTCGGCCCGCTCTATGACGATCGTGTTGGCGGTCGGTACGTCGATGCCGCTCTCGATGATCGTCGTGCAAACCAGCACATTGAACCGGCGATGGTAGAAATCGAGCATCAATTGCTCCAAATCCCGCTCGCGCATCTGGCCATGCCCGACGGCGACGCTCGCCTCCGGCACCAGTTCGCGGATCGCCTGCGCGGTCTTCTCGATCGTTTCGATCGTATTGTGCACAAAATAGACCTGGCCGCCGCGGCGGATCTCGCGCAAGCACGCTTCGCGCACGACCGATCCGCTCCACTCCATCACGAACGTCTTGACCGCGAGGCGCTCGGCCGGCGGCGTCGTGATCAGCGACAAGTCGCGCAGGCCGCCCATCGCCATGTTCAGCGTGCGCGGAATCGGCGTCGCCGTCAGCGTCAGCACGTGAACTTCCGCGCGCAAGGCCTTGAGCTTCTCCTTGTCGCGCACGCCGAAGCGGTGCTCTTCGTCGATGATCACGAGGCCGAGGTCCTTGAAGCGCACCTTGCCCTGCAGCAGCCGCTGCGTAGCGATGACGATGTCGACCGTGCCGCCGGCGATGCCGGCGAGCACGGCTTGCGCCTCCTGGTTCGTGCGAAACCGCGACAGACTCTCGATGCGCACGGGCCAATCGGCGAAGCGGTCGGTGAAGGTGGTGAAATGCTGCTGTGCCAAGAGCGTGGTCGGCACGAGCACTGCGACCTGCTTGCCGGCTTGGGCTGCGACGAACGCGGCGCGCAAGGCGACCTCCGTCTTGCCGAAGCCGACGTCGCCGCAGATGACCCGGTCCATCGGCTTTCCGGATTTCATGTCGGCGATGACTTCGGCGATCGCGCTGGCTTGATCCTCGGTTTCCTCGAACGGGAAGGCGGCTTCGAATGCGCGGTATTCGGACTCCTGGGCCGCGAGGCTCGTCCCTTGACGCGCGGCCCGGCGTGAATACAGATCCAAGAGCTCCGCGGCGACGTCGCGTATGCGCTGCGCGGCCTTGCGCCGGGCTTTCTGCCACTGATCGCCGCCGAGCTTGTGCAGCGGCGCCGTCTCGGCCGGGGCTCCGGTGTAGCGCGAGATGAGGTGCAGCGCCTGCACCGGCACGTACAGCTTGTCGCCGTCCGCGTATTCCAGAACGAGGAATTCGCCGATTTGGCCTGCGACCTCCATCGTCTGCAGACCGAGGTAGCGCCCGACGCCGTAGGTTTCGTGCACGACCGGCGCGCCGGCGCGCAGATCGGACAGCTCCTTGAGTATTTTCGCCGGATCGCGTTCGGCGCGCCGGCGGCGCCGCTCCTGGCGGGCGCGGTCGCCGAACAGCTGCGCCTCGGTCAATATTTCGAGCGGCGGCGCCTCGAGCCGCATGCCCGTGACGGCCGCCGACACGGTGATGCCGAGTGCGGCATCGCTCGCGGCGAAGCTCGCAAAGGTGTCGAACGGCTTGGGATGAATGCCGCGGCCGCGCAACAAATCGAGCAGCAGCTCGCGCCTTCCCGCCGATTCGGCCGCGAGCAGGATGCGCGCAGCGCTTGCGCCGAGATGTTGCGCGAGCGCGGCCGCGGGCTCCTCGGCGCGCACGTCGATGCGCACCGCCGACGGGCTCGCGCTCGCGAAGTTTTGCGCCGCGCCGGGCTCTTGCGGCGGCCATTCGAAGCTCTGCAGGCGCACGCGGCGCCACGCCGCCGCCGCCGCGGCGAACTCCTGGGGCGGCAGGAACAACTCGGCGGGATCGAGGATCGGCCGGTGCAGGTCGTGGCGCAGCTGTTCGTGGCGCAAGACGATTCCGTTCCAAACCTCATGCGCCAAGGTCAATGCGTCGTGCACGTCGACGAGGACGCAGGCCGGCGGCAAATATTCGAAAAAATGCGACGTTCGCTCGAAAAATAGCGGCAGGTAATATTCGATTCCACCGGATGCGATGCCCTGGCTCACGTCTCGATAGACGCCCTGTTCGGCAAGGTCGCCGCCGAAGCGCAGGCGGTATCTGCGCCGGAATTCGCGAATGGAATCGGGGTTGAGCGGCGTTTCGCGCGCCGGTAGAAGTTCGATGCGATCGAGTTTCTCGCCCGAACGCTGGGTGTCCGGATCGAATCTGCGAATGCTGTCGACATCCACGTCCAGCATGTCGATGCGGTAAGGGCTGTCCGAGCCCATCGGAAAGACGTCGATCATGGACCCGCGCACCGCGAACTCGCCGTGCGCGGCCACCTGGGTGACGGCCGCGTAGCCCGCGGCGGCGAGCTGCGCGCGCAGCCCCGCGATGTCGAGCGCCTCGCCGGCATGCACTTTCAGTGAATAGGCTTCGATGTAGCTGCGCGGCGGCAGGCGCTGCAGAATCGTGTCGGCCGCGACCACCCAGACGCCGGCACGGCAGCGCGGCAATGCGGCCAGAGTCGCGAGCCGCGCGGAGGTAATATCAGGGTGCGCGGAGAAACTGTCGTAAGGCAGGGTTTCCAAGTCGGGAAAAATCCCGACCGGCAGCGCGGCGCCCGCGAAAAAGGCGATTTCCTCGCGCAGCGACTCGGCGCTGCGCGAGTCCCGGGCGACGACGATCAGCGGCGCGCCGGCGGCCGCGGCCGCCTCGGCGATCGCGAGGCTCGCCGCGGCGCCGTACAGCCTGCCCCATTTGACGGGCGTCGAATCGGTGGTCGGCAGGCGCGGAGCGAGTAGCGGCATCGTCTCGTCGCGTTGGGTGCGAACAAAAAAACGCCCGCCGCGACCAGTGTAGTCGCGGTGGGGCTTGAGCCTTTGGCGTGCGGATGTTACGTGATGCGGCCGTCAGCCCGCAACCACGCTGTCGATGACGTACTTCGATTCGAAATAAACGACGTAGCGGGGATATTTCCAGCGCGTGATCGGCGGCTTGCCGACCGCCGGCAGCTTCTCCGTGGGCTCGCCGAAGCGCTGTGCGACTTCGTGCATCGTCATGCCGCGCGTCGGCGTCGCGAACGCCGGCGTCTTGACCTCGACCGCGTTGCCGACCGCGATCGTTTCGGCCATCGCGGCCCCGGCCGATCCTGCGGCAAAAAGAGCGGCGATCAGCAGTTTTGAACAGACCATGCCATACCTCGCCATTGCCAACACGGCCTCACTATATCACCATCGGCATGATGCGGAATCGGACCTGATTAACAGTCCAAAAAGGCCATGAAACGGTTCTTTTTCATCGGCTTGCGTCCGCAACTTCAGCGACTGTGGTTTAATCGCGCTACATGTTTCAGCCTATCTCGGTCTACGTGGGCCTACGCTATTCGCTGGCCCGTGAGCACAGCTTTTTCGTCTCGTTCATTACCTGGGTGTCGCTGCTCGGCGTCGCCGTGGGCGTCGCCGCGTTGATCACCGTGCTGTCGGTCATGAACGGCTTCGAGACGGAATTGCGCACCCGCCTGTTGAGCGTCTCCGCGCACGCCGTTTTGAGCGCCGAGGGCGGCGCAATGCTCGATTGGCGCGAGCGCCTGCGGGAGCTTCGGGGAGCGAAGGGGCTGGTGGGCGCGGCGCCGTTCCTCGATACGGATGCGATGCTGAGCCGCGGCCCGAACATGAGCGGCGCGATCGTGCGCGGCGTCGATCCCGTGCTCGAGAGGCAGGTGTCGACGATCGCCCGTTCGATGCGCGACGGTAAACTGTCGAATCTGAAGGCTGGATTGCACGGGATCATTCTCGGGCGAATGCTCGCGTACAAGCTGCAGGCCGGCGTCGGCGACACCGTGACCGTGATGATTCCGAGCGGCGATGCCGCGAGCGGCGCCGAACTCGTGCCGAGGCTTCAGCAATTCCAGGTGGTCGGCATCTTCGAGGTCGGATTGCAGGAACACGACGGCGTGCTCGCGCTCGTCGACATGAAGGACGCCGAGGCATTGCGCGATCTCAAGGGGCCGACCGGCATACGCTTGAAATTCGACGACGTCATGCAAGCGCCGGTTCTCGCGCATGCTGCGGTGCGCTTGACGCCGGGCCTCACGGTGCGCGACTGGACGCAGGAGAACGCGATCTACTTCCGCGCGATCAGAATCGAGAAGACGATGATGGGGCTGATTTTGATGCTGATCGTCGCGGTCGCGGTGTTCAACATCATCGCGACGCTGGTGATGGTCGTCAACGACAAGCGCACCGACATCGCCATTCTGCGCACGCTCGGCATGAGTCCGCGCGGGATTCTCGCGCTGTTCATGACCCAGGGGGTGCTGATCGGCTGGGCCGGAACCGCGCTCGGCGTGGCGCTCGGACTTGCGCTCGCGTTCAACGTCGGAGTCATCGTGCCGTTTCTCGAGCATACCTTTCACTTTCACATCATGGATCCCGACGTCTATTACATTTCGACGATACCGAGCGAACCGCACATGCACGACGTGATCGTGATCGCCGCGGTCGCCCTCATATTGACGTTCGCGGCGACGATCTACCCCGCGCGCAAGGCCGCGCGAACCCCGCCCGCCGAGGCATTGCGCTACGAATGATGGGCTATTGGTACGAAGGGCTGCTGGGGCTGCGTTATTTGCGGGCGTCGCCGCGCCGCGGGTTCGTGTCCTTGATCGCGGGAATCGCGATAACGGGCCTCGCGTTGGGCGTCGCGGTTCTCATCATCGTGTTGTCGGTCATGAACGGATTCGAACAGGTGTTGCGCACGCGCATTTTGAGCCTGACGGCGCATGCGACGATCTCGGGGCTGCAGGGCCGCATTCCGGATTGGCGCGCGGACCTCGCGAAACTGAAGGTATACCCGGGAATCGCCGGCGCCGCGCCGTACATCGAGGAACAGGGAATGCTGATCCACGGCACGAAGTCCGCGGGGATTCTGCTGCAAGGCATCGTGCCCCGCGATGAACGGCAGGTCGCGGAATTGAGTCCGCACCTACGGAGCGGCCATTTACACGATCTCGTGCCGGGCTCCTATCGGGTCATTCTCGGCACGGCGCTCGCCGCCGCGTTGGGCGCGCACGTCGGCGACCGCGTCGTGATGGTCGTCGCGCAAGGCGACGTTACGCCCGTCGGCATCATCCCGCGCATGCGCGCGTTCCGCGTCGACGGGATCGTCTCGGTGGGCATGTACGAATACGACCGGCGCATCGCGCTCGTCTCGATGGGCGACGCGGCGAAGCTTCTGAAAATGGGCGGCGACGTGAGCGGAATCCGGCTGAAAATGAACGACATGTACCAGGCGCCGCGCATCGTGCACGACGCGGCGCTCGCATTGGGGGGCGGATTCTACGTCGACGACTGGACCGGGCAACACGAGAATTTCTTCCGCTCGATCGAGATCACGAAGCGGATTCTGTTCGTGATTCTCTCGCTCGTCGTCGCCGTGGCCGCTTTCAATGTCGTCTCGACGATGGTCATGGTCGTCAAGGACAAGCGCCGCGACATCGCCATCCTGCGCACCCTGGGCGCATCCCCGCGCAGCATCTTGTCGATCTTCTTCGTCCAGGGAAGCTTGATCGGTCTGCTCGGAATCGCGGTCGGAGTCGCTCTCGGCGTGCTGATTTCGGTGAATCTGCAGGAGCTCGTGCGGGGCCTCGAGAGCATCGTCGGGTTCAAGTTCCTCGACGCACGGGTCTACTTCATGAGCGATTTGCCGGCGCGCGTCCGTTATGCCGACGTGCTGCGCGTGTGCGGCGTCGCGTTCCTGCTCGCGTGCATTTCCACCATTTATCCGGCATGGCGCGCCGCCCGCCTGGCGCCGGCCGATTCGCTGCGCAACGACTGAAGGGTTTCCGACGCATGTCCAACGCCAATGATTTCGTCCTCCAGGGCTCGGGTCTCGTCAAGGAGTTCGTGCAGGGGGCGACCACGCTCCAGGTCTTGCGCGGCGCTTCGATCGCGGTCCGCGGCGGCGAACGCATCGCCATCGTCGGCGCGTCGGGATCCGGCAAGACCACGTTGCTCCAGGTGCTCGGCGGACTGGACCTGCCGACGCAGGGAACGGTGCGCATCGCGGGCTCCGCGATGAACGAGCTCAGCGACGCCGAGCGCGGCTCGTTGCGAAATTCCGCGGTCGGCTTCGTCTATCAATTTCACCATTTGCTGCCCGAGTTCAGCGCGTTGGAGAACGTGGCGATGCCGCTGCTCGTCAGGCGCATGAAGCCGCGCGCGGCCAAGCAGATCGCGGCCGCGATTCTGACCCGGGTCGGACTCGCCGAACGCCTGCAGCATCGTCCGTCGCAATTGTCGGGCGGCGAACGCCAGCGCGCCGCGGTCGCGCGTGCGCTGGTTACGCGGCCGAAATTGGTGCTGGCCGACGAGCCGACCGGGAATCTCGACGGCGCCAACGCCGCCCAGGTATTCGAATTGATGTTGGAGCTGAACCGCGAACTCGGCACGAGCCTGGTGATCGTCACTCACGACGAGCGCCTCGCGGCGCGCATGGAGCGGATCCTGACGCTAGTCGACGGCGTTTTGGTCGAGAGACCGTCTGCGGGATCGTGAACGAGCGCGCCGCAGGCGCAAATGTCGGATGACGCGCAGCCGCCAGAGAAACTGCGCCGCGGCGTAGCCCAAGGCCGCGGTCAGCGCGCCGAGCACCAGGGCGCCGAGCAGCAGCGGCGCCCACACCCGGTCGAGCACGGCGGCCATGTCGCGGTGATGAAGATGCTGGACGAGCGGCATCAAATCGATGCCCATGAGCTTCGCGCCCACCCAGACGGACCCGAGAATCTGCGGGAGCCAGGTGAATGGATTGCTGATGAACACGGTGGAGAACAGCACCGGCAGGTTCAGGCGCAGAAGGACGCCGAGTACCGAGCAGAGCACCAAGTGAACGGGAAAGAAAGGCGTCGGTGGGATGAATGCGATGAACAGACCCAGAGCGAACGCGCGCGTCACGCCGGCGCGGTGAAACGTCCAGCATCCCGGCTGCACGACGGCCGCGGCAAAGGGCTTGAGGCACCAAAGCCCTTCGATCGCATCACGTTTGGGGGCAATTTGCTTTAGCCAGCGCTGCATTGGGTTAGACCGCTTGACGGGCCGCTATTATGCCGTGTTCGAAGCGCGAAGGCCTCAAAATCCCCAAAGACGCCCTCCAAGGCGCCGCTGCGGCGGCCGCGCCGTCCGCGGATCGCGACAAATCCGGCCTGTCTCGGACGGTGGCGCTCAAGTATCATGCCGGCACACTCGAAACGTAGGAACGACGAAGCGATGTGGGAAATCATCCGCGCGGGCGGCGGCTTCATGTGGCCCATCGTGCTGTGCTCGATCACGGCGGTTGCGATCATTCTGGAGCGGCTGTGGGCATTGCAGGGGAGCCGCGTGATCCCGCGCGACCTCGGCCGCAAGGTGTGGAACTGGATCGAATCGGACCAGCTGAACGACAAGCTGGTCGCCGCGCTCGAACAGAATTCGCCGCTCGGCAAGCTCCTCGCGATCGGACTCGCCAATCGCAACAAGCCGCGCGCGCTGATGGTCGAGCGTCTCGAGGACGGCGGGCGCCACGTCGTGCATGAGCTCGAGCGGTTCCTGAACACGCTCGGCACGATCGCGGCGGTCGCGCCGCTACTCGGGCTGCTCGGCACCGTCGCCGGAATCATTCACGCGTTCAACGCGATTACCGCGAGCGGGCTCGGCGACCCGCGCGTTTTGTCCGGCGGAATCGGCGAGGCGCTGATCACGACGGCCGCGGGCCTGAGCGTCGCAATTCCTTCGCTGATCGCCTATCGGTACCTGCGCGGCAAGGTCGAACGGCTCGTCATACAGATGGAAAAGGAAGCGATGAAGCTGGTCGACGCGCTCGACGAACGCGCGAGTGCGGCGAGGCGCGCCTGACGATGAAGCTGCGAACGAGCCAGCGCGACGATCCGGAGATCAACTTGATCTCTTTGATCGACGTTCTGCTCGTGCTGTTGATCTTCTTCATGGTCTCGACGACGTTTCAGCAGGAAGCGCGCATCCGCGTCCAATTGCCCCGTGCCAGCGACGTGCCGCTGCCGGCCGGCGCCCACGAACCCGTGGTCATCACGATAACGGCCGACGGCGCCTACCGCGTCGACGATCGACCGCTGATCAACGCGAGCGAGGGCACGCTGCGGGCCGCGCTATCCAAGGCGGCGGGCGCCTATCGCGGTCCGATCACGATCAGGGCGGATGCGCGCACGACCCATCAGTCGGTCGTGACCGCGATGGACGTCGCCGGCCGGTTGGGATTCGCGCAGCTCGACATCGCGACGACGCACGGCGACGGGGCGCCTTGAACCGGTCCGCACCTGCGCCGGCGGCGCGAGACGAGCGGCCGTGGGCGATCTACAAGCGCCTCCTGAGGTACGCGCGGCCCTACGCGGGCGTGTATAGCGTCGGCGTCGCCGGCATGATCGTGTTCGCGGCGAGCGATTCGGCGCTCGCCTATCTCGTCAAGATATTCCTGAACGGAGCGTTCATCAGGAAGGACCCCGCGATACTGTGGGCAATCCCGGCGGGAGTCGTCGTCCTGTTCGCGCTGCGCGGAGTCGGCGACTACGTATCGAACTACTTCCCCGGATATGTCGGGCGCCAGGTCATCAAGGGACTGAGGCGCGACGTGTTCTCGCACTATCTGCGCCTCCCTACCGCCTATCTGGACCGCCAGCAATCCGGCCACCTTCTGTCGAAACTCACGTACAACATCGAATTGGTCGCGGATGCGGCCACGAACGCGTCCGTTTCGCTGATCCGCGACAGCCTGACGATCGTCGGGCTCGTAGGCACCTTGTTCTACATGAATTGGCGGCTCGCGGTATTTTGCATCGCCGCCGCGCCGGTGATCGCCGCGCTGATGCAAATCGCGAATCGCAGCTTCCGCCGCTACAGCGCGCGGATCCAAAACTCGATGGGCGACATCACGCGCGTGGCGAAGGAGTCGATCGACGCACATCGGCTGATCAAGATATTCAATGCCGAGGAGCATCAGGGGCGGCGCTTCGACGAGGTCAACGAGGCGAATCGGGCCTCGAACATGAAGCTCGTGCGTGCGCGCGCGATCAGCAATCCGGTGGTGCAGAGCATCGCGTCGATGGCGCTCGCGAGCGTGCTCTATGTCGCGATCCGGCAAGTGTTCGCGCATAGCATGCGGGTCGACGAGTTCCTCGGATTTCTGACCGCCGCGATGCTGATCCCGGCGCCGCTGCGGCGTCTCGTGAACATCAGCGGCCCGCTGCAGCAGGGGATCGCCGCCGGCAGCAGCGTTTTCGCGCTGATGGATCATCCGACCGAAGGCAGCGGCGGCGCCGTTGCGATCGCGCGCGCCCGCGGTGAAATCGAGTTCCGGCACGTCACCTTCGACTACGGCGACGAGAAGGGCGGCATACTCAGCGACGTCAGCTTTCACGTACATCCCGGCGAAACGGTGGCGATCGTCGGACGCTCGGGCAGCGGCAAGACCACGCTCGTCAGCCTCGTGCCGCGCTTCTACGACGTTAACGCGGGAACCGTGCTGCTGGACGGGGTCGACGTGCGCGATTACCGGCTTGCCGATCTGCGCTCTCAGGTCAGCCTGGTCAGCCAGGAAGTCGTACTGTTCAACGACACGATCCGAAACAATATCGCGTTCAACGCGGTCGGCAAAACCGACGCGCAGGTGGAGGAGGCGGCGCGCGCCGCGAACGTGACCGAGTTCGCCGCGGCGCAGCCGCGCGGACTCGACGCGCCGCTGAACGACCGCGGGCAAAATCTCTCGGGCGGACAGCGCCAGCGGATTTCCATCGCGCGCGCCTTGCTCAAGGATTCGCCGGTGCTGATCCTGGACGAAGCGACGGCGGCGCTGGACAACGAATCGGAGCGGCGCGTCCAGCAGGAGCTTGCGCTGTTGATGAAGGGCCGCACGACCCTGGTCATCGCCCATCGATTGTCGACCGTCGAGAACGCCGATCGGATCATCGTGCTCGATCGCGGCCGCATCGTCGAAACCGGAACTCACGGCGAGCTCATTGCGGCCGGCGGGCTCTATGCGGCGCTGCACGGAATGCAGTTCAGCGCCTGAGCGCCGCCGGCGAACGCAAGCCATGTCCGTGCAGTTGTGGTTCAATCGAGTTTGGTATCGGCGATCGCCGCCGCCGTGGTGGCTGATGCCTCTTGCCGCGCTCTACGCGGCGGCGGCGGCGTCGCGCCGCGCGCTTTATCGGCACGGCTTGCGCAAGCCGACCCGCGTGGCCTGCCCCGTGGTCGTGGTCGGCAACTTGAGCGTCGGCGGCACCGGCAAGACTCCGTTGGTCGCCTGGCTCGCGGCGCGCCTCGCGCAGTCCGGGCTGCGGCCCGGCATCGTGACCCGCGGCTATCGCGGCTCGGCCGGCGGCGCGCGCTTGGTGGCGCCGTCGGACGATGCCGGTGCGGTCGGCGACGAGGCGCTGATGCTCGCGCGCCGCACCGGGCTGCCGGTCGCCGTCGGCCGGGCGCGGCCCGCGGCCGCGCGGCTGTTGATCGAGGCCGGATGCGACGTAATTGTCAGCGACGACGGCTTGCAGCATTATGCGCTGGCGCGCGATTGTGAAATCGTCGTCATCGACGGCGACCGGCAATTCGGCAACGGCTGGCTGTTGCCGGCAGGACCGCTGCGCGAGCGTCCGGCACGGCTTGGGCAGGCCGATGCGGTCGTGGTGAACGGCGCACAATGCGAGCCGGGGCAGTTCTGCATGCGTCTGGAGGCGGACCGGGCGGTTGCGTTGCGAGACGGGTCGGCGGCCGGGTTGGACGCATTCAAGGGCGTCGCGGTGCATGCGCTTGCCGGCATCGCGCATCCGGAGCGGTTCTTCCGCATGTTGCGGGCTCGCGGAATCGAGGTGACGGCGCACGCGTTGGACGATCACGCGCGCCTCGGCGCGAAGGATATTCGCTTCGCCGACGACAAGCCGGTGCTGATGACGGAGAAGGATGCCGTAAAATGCGGCGGTTTTGCCGACGAGCGGCATTGGTGGGTGCCGGTCGACGCATCCTTCCGCGCCGAAGATTCGGCGGCGCTGTTCGGTATAGTGATGCGCTCTGTGGGCCGGCGCGCGCCGGCCGGGAGCCGATGACGAGGTTCAACGTGGATAAGCGATTGCTGGAACTGTTGGTTTGTCCGATCTGCAAGGGGCCGCTCAAGGTCGCGGGCGGCGGCGCGGCCACGGAACTGATATGCCGCCCCGACCGGCTGGCCTATGCCGTGCGTGACGGCATCCCGATGATGTTGCCGGAAGAGGCGCGTCCGCTCGGCGCCGACGATCCGCTGCTCGCGCGCTAGAGCGGCCGAGGAGCGCTTCCCCGTGTTCCATGTGGTGATTCCGGCGCGCTACGCATCGACGCGCTTTCCCGGAAAAATGCTGGCCGCCATCGGTGGCCGCCCGCTGATTCAATGGGTGTGGGAGCGCGCCCGTGCGAGCGGCGCCGTGCGCGTGATGATCGCGACGGACGATGCTCGAATTCGCGCCGCGGCCGAAGGCTTCGGCGCGGATTGCGTGCTGACTTCGACCGAGCACGAATCGGGGACGGACCGGGTCGCGGAGGTCGCGCGCCGCTTCGGCTTCGTGCCGGGCGATGTCCTCGTCAACGTCCAGGGCGATGAGCCGCTGATCGAGCCGCGCTTGATCGCGGATCTGGCGGCCGCGCTCGGCGATCGTCCCGCCGTCGATATCGCGACCGCGGCCGCGCCGATCCGAACGCTCGCCGAATTTCTCGATCCGAACTGCGTCAAGGCCTTGCGCGCATGCGATGGGCGGGCGCTCTATTTCAGCCGCGCGCCGGTGCCCTGGCCGCGCGACCACACGATCGGCGGGCAGCCGACGCGCTGCGACGGCGCCTGGCGCCATATCGGGGTCTACGCATACCGCCTCGAGAGCCTGTTGCGGTTCGCGGCCTCGCCTGCGACGCCGCTCGAGCAAACCGAGAAGCTCGAACAACTGCGCGCGCTCGAACAGGGAATGAACATCTATCTTCTTCCGCTGAGCAGCGCGCCGGCGGCCGGCGTCGACACGCTCGAGGATCTCGAACGCGTTCGCGCCGCATTGGCGGCGCCGTGACCCGGGTTTTGTTCGTATGCCTCGGGAATATCTGCCGCAGCGCCGCCCTGCGCCGCGGTATCGACATCGGCGGTTTGCTCTCGAGCCTCGAGCCGAGTGCCGCGCCGGCTGCGCTCGGCCCCAACCCCGGATAATGGCCTTATGCCGTTCACGATTTCACACACCGCCGCGGTGCTGCCCTTCTCGCGACAACTTGCGCGCCTCAAGGTCTTGTCCGCCGCCGTGATCGGCAGCATGGTCCCGGACTTCGGCTACCTTCTTCCCTGGCAATTCGCACGATTCCAGACGCATAGCGCGGCCGCGCTCGTGACGTTCTGCCTGCCCGTCGGCCTCGCGAGCTACTGGTTTTTTCAGTTCCTGCTGAAGGGGGCGCTGCTGGAATTGCTGCCCGACGGCGCCTATGTGCACTCGCGCGCCGGCGCCCCGGCCGCGAACATCGCGAGCCTCGCGGCATGGCTTAGCGCGAGCGCCGGCATTCTCGCCGGCGCGATCACGCATCTGGTATGGGACGCTTTCACGCATGAAAATGCGCGCGGCGTGCGCATGATTCCCGCGCTCAACGACAGCTTCGGGAACGTCGCGGGCCATCATCTGCTCGCCTACAAACTCATGCAGCAGATCAGCTCCGTGGCAGGGCTCGCGATCGCGGCGTGGGTGGTATGGCGCGCGCTACGCGCACCCGCGGCGCGGCCGGCGCCCGCGCGCGCGCTCGGGCGCGAGGAGCGCGCAGCGTGGCGCCTCGCGTACGTGCTCGCGGCGCTGCTCGCCGGCGCCGCGCTCGCGCTGCGCCAGTATCCCGGCGGATTCGGCATCGTCGCGCTCGCCAACGACATCGCCATCGCCGCCCTGCGCGGGGTGGCGATGGCGCTGATCGCGGTCACGCTGTGCCTGGACGTTCGCCTGCGCGTGCGCCGCTAGGCGTTATCCGAATCGCTGTGCGGCGTCGACGCGGGCGGCGTTGACGACCACACCACGTACTTGGGCTCCGGACCCTGGCTCGCCGGAGCGGCGGGCGGCGGGGCCAACGGTGCCGGAGACTCCGACGCGGAACGTGCATCGGCCTGAGGTGCAGGTTCGCGCACCGGAGCCGGCTCGCGCGGGCCTTGCGGCGCCTCGCGCGATCCTTGTTGTTGCGCTTCGCCCGGCGCTGCATTGCCGGATTCCGTGGATCTCGCGGCGCCCTCGCCGTTGTCGCGCCGGCCGCGGCCGCCGCGGCGACGGCGCCCGCGACCGGAGCGCTCGCCGCCCGGTTCCCGCTCGCCTTGGCGCGCGCCATCCGCACCGGAACGCGGCGGCTGCTCCGCGCGCGCGGCGGAATCTACGCGCGGCGTCTCGGCTTGCGCCGTACCCGTCGTGCGCTCGGCCGGCGCA
>VFSW01000864.1_pt1 | contig 44720 bp, 42 predicted proteins | sample 5358111 | NCBI WGS metagenome assembly VFSW01 (sample SAMN11554181, study PRJNA540505) | mine drainage metagenome | isolation source: sediment from site ElyBrook_90M | place: USA: Ely Copper Mine, Vershire, VT | collected 2017
CTGCTCCGGCTGCATATAGATGCCTGGAGTCGCTTGCCATGCAGCGTACAAAGATCGCAAACAGGATCTGAGAGAACTAGCCAGGCCATGCCGCGCTAACTCTTCTTGTCCCCCAGGCGCGCCACGCTGAACTGTGCACCGGCGAAGAGGATGAGTCCGGAGATATAGCCCCAGAACAAGAGGCCTACCGAGATATAGAAAGGCCCGTAGAGCGCCTGGAGATCTAGGTGGGGCAAAATGGCGACAAAGAGATATTTGGACGCCAGCCAAATGATCCCGGTGTAGATGGACGTACGCAGGACGTGACGCGCGGGTACCTTGCGGTTGGGTAGAAGCCAATAGATGGAAAAGAAGAAGAGGATCGAAGCTATGCCGCTGGAGAATGCCAGCCAGATATAACTGATGCTATTGAAGACTAAGTTATCCGTGTGGTGGAAGAAGAGCGCGGTGAGCAGCTCTTGCTGGCCGGCACTCAGAAGAATGCTGGCCAGCGCCAGTACCACCATGAGGATGGCGAGGCCGAAGGCGACCAGTTGGTTGAGCAGGTAATTGCGGCTCTTGGCCACGCCCCATGCCTGGTTGAGCGCTACCTCCAACGGCAGAAAGATGCCCGTACAAGCGACCAAAATCATGACCAGCGAAAGGGCCTGGACGCCTTGACGCGAGGCCGCTATCTGCAGGTTAGTTGCCACCCACTCCTGATTAGAGGGCATAAAGTAGTGAACCAGGTCGTTGACCACGTTGACCATCAAAGTGGAGTGGAAGACCGAGTTGGAGAGCGTATAGAGCAGCACAATTAAGGGAATGAACGAAAGGATGGCATTGGCGGCCACGCTGAAGGCAAAGGTGTGCACTTCGCTATCGAGCAGGTAGTTGACCAGCGCAGTGCCGTCCTTGCGCCAGCGGTACCACTTGGTTTGCGTGGGCAATGCGGGAGTATCCGTCGTTACTACATGAACTGCCGCAGGTGTCTGAGTTGCGGATTCTGAGTCGTGAGACAAAGTATGCTCCCTTGGTTGAGGCTGAAACGGATCACCGCCGATTTGCGCGGGGGACGCAAATGCCGGATGGATGCTGCATTAAGGATAGCCTCTCGCGGCATTCCGCGCAGTGATAGCGCGGTGGGACGGCTACTCGGCGTGGAAGACGACGTCAAAGAGCAGCAGGCTAGCGGTGGTGAAGATGATGTCGTAGCCGGCCAGCATCTTGATCCATAACACGGGGCTGCTTTCGCCGGTGAGGATGGCGGTGGTGGCCTGAACCATGGCCAGCAGAGCCGGGATAAAGATGGGAAAAAGAATAAGCGAAAGCAGCAGTTCGCGGTTGCGGCTGCGGATGGAGAGCGCGGCGAAAAAGATGCCGTTGGCGACCAGCGCCCAGGTGCCGAGCGGCAGCACCAGCGCCAGCAGCCATGCCTGGCCCACGATGTGAAGGTTGTAAAAGATGAAAAAGAACGGAGCCAGCGCCACCTGGACGATGGTTACGAAGAAAAAGTTGGCCAGCACCTTGGCCAGGAAAAGCTCCGCACCGGGCGCCGGGGTCATGCGCTGGGCGTCAATGACCTGATGGCGGATTTCGCGCGCCCATGCCTGGTTGAGGGCGCTGACCGAGGCGAACATGGTGGCAACGCAGAGGACGCCGCCGGCAATCTGCTGGGAGAAGGCTCCGCGCGGGTCAAATGCGATGGAAAACAGCACGACCACCAGCCCGGAGAAGAAAAGCATGGAGATGAGGGCGTCAAGGGAACGCCACTCGATGCGCAGATCCTTGACCAGATGGGTCCACAGGGCGTTGGTCATTGGACGTGGCCCTCCGGAATGGCAGATTTTGTAAGGTCGGCGGTCTGGGCCTCAGCAGCGCGGAGGTAGTCGGCGGGCGCGAGGATCAACTGGGTTCCGCGCGCCCCGGCGGAGACGCTGATGCGGTCAAAGAGAATCACAGTTTCATCGACGAAGACGGGGTAGGGCTTTTTTGCGCCGAAGACAGTGACGCCGCCGCGGATGTAGCCGGTGAGCGGCTGCACGTCTTTGAGCGGAACCATCTCGGCCTTGCGCAGGCCAGCGGCGCGGGCCAGTTTCTTGAAGTCCAGTTCGGAGTCGCCGGGAATGACGGCGAAGACATAAGCATTGGGTCCACCGGTTGTTAGTAGCGTCTTGAAGACCTGCTCGGGCGGCATTGCGATTTTTTTGGCGACGGTGGGGGCGGAGAGGTCATTGGGATCGACCTCGTATTCGCGAAGCTCGAAAGGGATGCCGAGAGACTCAAGGATACGCGCGCCGTTGGTCTTCATAGTGTGGGCCTGCCTTGCTCCAATGAAGCCACTCGGCCACCGCGGAGCGCCAGCACCCAGTCTGCAATGGGGGCAGCCTGCTCCCGCTGGTGGGTGGTGAGGACGATGGTGCGGTTGCCCTGGCGGAAGCTCGCGAGCAGCTCGACCATCTGATGGGCGCTCTCGACATCCATGTTGGAGAAAGGCTCGTCGAGCAGCAGCAGCTCGGGAACCGGCAGCAGCACGCGGGCCAGCGAGGTGCGCTGGCGCATTCCCTGCGAGTATTGGCCGAGGGTGCGGGTTAGTTCGGGGTCGAGACCCACCTGGCGCAGAGCCTCGGCTGGAGCGAGGCAGGACCGGCCTGGGTAGAGGCTGGCAAAGTAGTGCAGATTTTCCTGGCCGGTTAGCTCGTCGTAGAGCATGGGGGCGTGGCTCATGTAGCCGATGCGGGCGCGGGCCTAGTGAGGGTCAAATCCGGCAAAGACCTTGACCTTGCCGAAGCTGGGACGCAGCAAACCGGCGAGAATGCGCAGTAGGGTGGATTTTCCGGCGCCGTTTTCGCCTACCAGGACGTAACAACGCCCCGGATCGAGGTCAACCGAGACCTGGCGCAGCGCCGCAAAGGAGCCAAAGAGCTTGGAGACCTGTTCCAGGCGCGCGCAGAGGGTTGGGCTTGATACTTTGTCCGAGGCGGAGACGTTCATTGGGTCAATTGGCGGCAGTTGAGGCCCCGGATGCCGGAATGTCGGCAGGCGCAACGCCAGCCACGGCGGCAGCGCGCGGGTTGGCCATAGAGTTTGCGGGCTTGGCCCCAGGCTGCGCTGGAGCAGCGCCGGGCTGGGCGGGCGCGTACTTGCTGGCGCACTTGGCCTGCAGCACGGTGGCGTGGAAGACGCCGTCGCGCCCGTAAGAGCCCTCGGCCAGAGCCTGGGAATCGTCCTTGAATGTGTCTGGCGGCGGCTCGGAGCCCTTGTAGACAACCTTGAGGACGCGGCCCGTGGCGGCCTTGGGCGAGTGGCTCTCATACTCGTTCATCACAAAGGTGACATGAGGGCCATCCTCCTCAATGGAGCCCGGCTTTACGAAGCCCTCAACCCGCAACTGGCTGTGGTAAGCCTTGTCGCCCATGCCTCCCAGCTCGGCAATGGTGACGTAATAGCTTTTGTTGGCCTCGGCTCCGGAGATGGCAAGCCAAGCAATGGTGCCAACGATAATGGCAGCCGCAATCCCTATCCGCAAGGTGTTTGGGGGAATTTTCATAGTCTGTATTAACGATACGAGGCGGAAGGGGCGGGGTCAACCACCAAGGGGTGGAGGAGGAGGCTATTTTCGGTTATTTCGACGCATTCCCGGCAGGCCAGACCGAGCCCGACCTGCCGGAAACCAGGCTACTCCCAACCGCTTGTGGCTCCATAGGGCAAAAGCGTCCCCATCGCCTCTACCTCGTGGATTTGTCCGTCCTTAATTTTGAAGATTTCAGCGGCCAGCAGATTAATCGGGCCAAACTCCTTGGGCACCGATGTCACTCCCGGCACGCCAACGATCTTGACCGAATTGACCGCCCCACGGTGGACGAACATGGGAAAGCCGAAGACCAGCCCTTTTTCCTCATCGACAATGATCAGCCGCCGGGGGCGGATGCGGGTGATGTAGGAAACAACGCCGGTATCGATCTGCGCCGCGCAACCGAGGGCGTTGATGGCATTGTCGGCCGCGTCCGCCGATGGGTCGGGCGTCTTCCAGGTCGTAGTCTGGGCGCCATTCTCGTGCCGCACACAGTCGTCTGCAAAGGGGGCCGCTTTGCCATTGGTCTGCTCAATCGAATCGAAGTAGGAACTTGCAATCCGCACCATCTGCTCACGCGGCACACGCTCGACGGGCGGAACTGTGGCAAGCAAGCCGGGCCTCGGGGTCACCAAGTCGACGTGATGCGCGGGGTCATAAAGTTTGGGGTCCAAATGCTGCCTCACCACCACATGTTCAATTTCGGTAATCTTGCCATCCACTACCTTGAGGCGAAGAGCCAGTATGAGGGGCTTGTTCCACTCCTTCATCACCCCCATGAAGCCCACCTGTCCCGACTCAGGATCGGCCGCGTAGATCTTGAATGTCGTCGGCCCTTCCGAAGCGGCTACCCACAACCCATCCCCGAGAGGAATTGTTGCCGCATTCTCCGTGTACTTGACGTTGGGAGCCAAGGGTAATCCCGCCAGATCGTGCTTCACCATGGCCGCAAGATACTGGTCCGCGAGTCCGATGAGACAGGTGCGGTCACAGGACGGAACACTAGCTGCAAAGGTCGTGGCGCTGGCCGCTACGAACGCCACTACTGAAAGACAGAGCACATAAAACTTCATAGATTCACCGCCGCGCGATTATACCAGCGGAGGAATTTATCGTGTCGCGCTTCTCGCGAATTGTTCCCGCTATTCATTTCGTACTTGTTATCTTGGTGTGCGCATCACTCCAGGCCCAGCAGCCGGCCACCTGCGATCGGGCGTGCCTGAACGGATTTGCCGACTAGTATCTTGCCGCCATGGTGAAGCACGATCTGGCGGGATTGCCACTTGGGCCAGGGGTGAAGTTTACCGAGCATGGGCAAGAACTGGGCGACGGACTGTGGAACACGATCAGTGCGCGGGGAAGCTACTCGCGCTACGTGGACGACCCGAGTACCGGACAAGTGGGCTTTTTCGGCACCATTCGCAAAACGGAACGCCGGCGATTTTGGTCTTGAGGCTAAAACTTGAAGGAGGCCAGATTTCGCAGATTGAAACGCCGGTGGCGCGCGGCGATGCCGAGGCTCGCACGGCGAGCGCTGGGCGCTTGAATTAGAAAAGATGGGCAGTCCGAATTCGATTTTCGCGACTGAGATACCGCAGGCGGAGTGCGCCAGCCGCGATACGTTCATCAAGACGGCAAATATGTATTTCACAGGTCTGCAGCGCGACGACGGAAAGGGAGTGTATCCATTCACAGATAACTGTAACTGCATCGAAAACGGCGAGTAGACGACCAATCATGCGACGCCGGGCGCACCGAAAGGGCTTGATGTTGGCGCCCTGGGCTGCAAGGCTTAATTCGAGACAGGATTCTTCAATTTTGTGACGCGCATCAGGGATCACCGCTTCGTGCTGGTGGACCCGGAACGCGGGCTGGCGCTGGCCTTTGCTTCTTTGATCATGCCGGGAACGGACATGCCTGGAAAGGGCCAACCGGCGCAATGCTGCCGGACGGTCCAACGCACCCGTTTACATGGGAGATAGCCGAACTATTCAAGATAGAGAATGGGAAGATCCGTCAGATTGAAGCTGTCCTCGACCAGGCCCCCTACGGCATGGATCATGGCTGGAGAAGCCGGGAAGACGCTCTGTCAAGCCGCATGCAGCGCTAGATGTCGCCGTCGTCGTCAGACTTGGCTCTTTGAAAAGAAGCCAGGATTGCCGGACTCACGACCATTGCGACAAAGGCAAGACCAATCAGGAAATTAACCATCGAAGTGAACCCCCTCCTGGGGGAATATTTGAGCTGCGCGTGACCCCGTGGATGAACTCATACTTGCATACGAACCGCAAGTGCATCTTGACGGTAGTGCCTGCGCACGGAGATAGGAATAGCTCCTTGGTAGGAGGAGGTAGTTCCTTGGTAACAGGACTGAAGTAACCAGAGGTAGATGGAATTACCGCTATGTCTGATCAATATCCATGATGCAGGGAGCAGAAAGTGCTCAAAATCTGGGATGACAGGCAATCCTAGCACGCTCAGTCATCGTCTTCTGCACCAGTTTTCGGGATGTACGCAACAATCGCTGGATAATTTACCATGGCAACAAACGCAAGCGCAACAAGGATTTCGTGCATTTCTGCAATCTCAGAGGAACAATTTCCACACCCAGAACCGCACCGAAGCTCCGATCATTCAGGTTCACTTTGCAGTAACAAACGGAGTCGATCTCAGGTAATTTGAATATTGTTACTATACGACAGATTGATGGAAGATATGCTACGAGCGTGTCGGGCATAGATTTTTATAACGCGACCCCCTACACTTACTGGTTCGCCGCTCTGTTGATCCTTATTTTTGGACCGGTTTTTTTGCAGTGGATACTCTTGGTTCGGCGCCCGGAGGGCCGCGAAGCGCAAAGCCTGACCCCGCGGTATCATCGTTCCACCTAGTTCTTTCAAGGCTGTGGGTGGAGATGCGAATTATTTATGTGCTTACTTCGCTCGGCATGGGCGGAGCAGAACGGCAGGTTCTGGATCTGGCCCAACGCATGGCCAGTCGCGGCCACATTGTCACCTTGCTGGTGCTGAGGCCGCGGCTTGACGAGGAATGGCAAACTTCACTCAGCATTCTCCACCTGAATATTCGCAAGACACCTCTCAGCTTGCTGAGCGGAATGGCCAAGGGGCGGCGTTTTTTGCGCGAGTTCCGGCCGGATCTCATCCACGGCCACAATTTTCATGCCAACTTCGTAGCCCGGATGTCAGGGATGCTGGTACCGGCCACGGCTGTTGTCTCTACTATTCACAATGTCTATGAAGGTGGCTGGTCGAGGATGCTGGCCTACCGGCTGACTGACGGCCTTAGCTATCGGACCACCGCCGTGAGCCATGCTGTTGCCGAACGCTTTGCGCGGATGAAAGCCGTTTCAGAGAAGAAGTTTCAGGTGATCTGCAACGGCATCGATACGGTAGAGTTTGCTCCCAGCTCAGAACGTCGCGCTGCAATGAGAGCGGCGTTGGGTGTAGATAGAGAGTTCATCTGGCTTACGGCGGGGCGCATCGCGCCGGCCAAGGACTATCCGAATCTGCTGCGTGCCTTCGCGCTAGTCCACATGAGCCGGCCACAGGCACAGTTATGGATCGCCGGTGAGGCTAAGCGTACAGAGGCTTCAACGCTCCAGTTTTTAGTGGCAGAGTTGGGGTTGGGTGGCTCATTCCGGTGGCTCGGGCTGCGCCGCGATCTGCCAGCGTTGCTGGATACCGCCGACGGCTTTGTGCTGGGCTCAGCCTGGGAGGGAATGCCTCTGGCAGTGGGCGAGGCCATGGCCATGGAAAAACCGGTCGTTGCCACCGATGTGGGCGGGGTGCGTGAACTGGTGGGCGAGGTTGGGTTGATTGTTCCGTCCAAGGCCCCCGATGCGCTTGCTGCCGCCATGCTTGACCTGATGCGGAGGCCTGAGGAAGACCGTTCCGCTCTGGGCAAGGCAGCGCGCCTGCGCATTGAGTCTAGTTTCAGTATGGGGGCCAAGGCGGAGGAGTGGGAGACGCTCTACTATTCAATTCTCGATCACACTCGTTGATCTGTTCCGTAGTATCTGCAGCCGCCAGGCTTGAAATTCCCCTGTGTCTATCAAGCGATCCTGCAATGTTGCGTATTCCGAGAGACGGGCCGCCAAATCCCATGCATGGTAACCTTATCAGCGGTTTCTAGAATTGTCTTTTCCGGCCGCGAAAACGGCTGCGTGAAGGCGCAGGGAGAGAGTGGGATGCGAAACAAAATAGTATGGAGCATGGTGTGCGGCGCCTTGATGGCATTGGCGGCTGGTGTTGGGAGCACAACGGCGCGCGCGCAGGCAGATGAGGCGCGGAATGCAGTAGTGACGCTCGGCCAGAGCTGGCAATTCCGACAAGTTGCCGCCGGTGCTCAAGATGAAGCGGGCTGGCTTCCGGCGACCGTTCCCGGCGATGTCCACCTTGATTTGCTGGCCAACAAGAAGATTTCAGACCCGTTTTACCGCGATAACGAGGCCGGCTTGCAGTGGATCAGCACCAAAAGCTGGGAGTATAGGACGGAGTTTGAGGCCACACCCACCTTGCTGGCCAAAGCAAATGTAGACCTGGTCTTCGACGGCCTGGACGCGGCTGCCGAGGTCTACGTAAACGACGCCAAGGTGCTTATCGCGAACAATATGTTCCGCGTCTGGCGCGTTCCGGTCAAAGGCAACCTGCACGCCGGTAAAAATCAGTTGCGTGTAGTTTTCCCAGCGCCGAATCTGACTGCCGAGAAGTTGGCTGCCGGCGATTCCTGGCAACCCAGAACCCACACTATGGCCAAAGCTTATGTTCGCAAGGCGGCTTATGAATATGGCTGGGATTGGGGTCCGGAGTTTGTGACCAGCGGCATTTGGCGCGCGGTGCGGCTGGAGGCGTGGGGCAAGGTAAGGATCTCCGACTTCGCCATTCGCCAGCACGATGTGAGCAAGGAAGTGGCTCACATGGACGCCGAGGTCGATATCGAGTCCTCGATGGACGGCCCGGCCAACGTGACCGTGCAGTACTCTGACAACGGCAAGCCGGTTACACTCAACACTACGACCAGCCTCCATACTGGCAGCAACGTAATCGACGTGCCAGTGGAGATTCGCCAGCCGAAGCTCTGGTATCCGGCCGGCTACGGCGAACAGCCTTTGTATGAGTTCACAGCGCAGGTAAGCACCGGCGGCCAGACAGCCGAACAGCGCAAGGTCAAGACCGGCCTGCGCTCCATTGTGCTGCGCCGCCAGTTGGATAAGTGGGGCCGCTCGTTCAAATTTATCGTCAACGGCATTCCGGTCTTCGCCAAGGGCGCGGATGTGATTCCTTTCGACAGCTTTCCCAATCGCGTAACTACGGCCGACTACCGGCGCATTCTCCAGTCTGCCCGCGACGCCAACATGAATATGATCCGCCACTGGGGCGGAGGCTATTACGAGACGGACGAGTTCTACTCGATCTGCGACGAGCTGGGCATCATGGTCTGGCAGGACTTCCAGTTTGGCAACGAGTGGCAGCCAGGAACCTATGACTTCAAGCTCAATATTGAGACCGAGGCCCAGGATCAGGTGCGTCGCCTGCGCAACCATCCCAGCATCGTACTCTGGTGCGGTAATAACGAAACCGAACTGCTTGCAGGGCGCCGCATGGCAGGATTACCCGACGACGTGAAGTACCAGATGTGGCAGGATTATCTGACCGAGTTCAGCGGCATCCTGCCCAAGGTAGTGGCGCAGCTTGACTCCGAGATTCCCTACTGGCCCAGCTCACCCAGCGCCGACTATGAAGCAATTTCGCCTCTCTTCCATAGCGGCGACGACCACATCTGGGATGTGTGGCATGGACGGGTGCCCTTCTCCACGTATGAATCGCACCACTCGCGCTTTGTAACTGAGTATGGCTTCCAATCATTTCCTGAGATGAAGACGGTTGAGGCATTTACGCTGCCCGAGGACCGCACCAGTATCTTTACGCCGGTAATGCTTGCCCACCAGAAGAACAACGAGGGCAACTCCATCATCCACGACTATCTGCTGAGGGATTACGCCGAGCCGAGGGACTTTGCCAGCTTCCTTTATGTCAGTCAGGTGCTGCAAGCCGAGGGAATCAAGATCGGCGCGGAGCACTTCCGCCGCAGCCGCCCAGAGACCATGGGCTCCATCTTCTGGCAGTTGAACGATTGCTGGCCGGTGGCGTCATGGTCCTCGATTGACTACTACGGGCGCTGGAAGGCACTGCAATACTATGCGCGCCGGTTCTATGCGCCCATCCTGGTCTCTCCGCACGTTGAAGATGGTTCGGTGAAGGTCTACATCGTCTCTGACAAGACTGAAGCCAAGGCAGCCAAGTTGCGGGTGCGGCTGATGGACTTCGACGGCAAGGTGCTGCTTGAAGAGTCGCATGATGTTGATGTGACGCCGCTGGTCAGCAAGGTCTATCTCGACTGGCCCCTGAGCAAGCTTGCCAGCTCGGGCGCGGAAGATACTTCGCACGTCTTTGTGGTGGCCGACCTTACCGTTGGCGGAACAGAGGTATCGCGCAACTTAACTTATCTGGCTCCGGTCAAGGAAGTTCATCTCAAGCCGGCGGATCTGAAGGTTGAGACTACAGGAGAAAACGGAAGCTATAAGATCAGCGTCACGTCGCCAGTGCTGGCGCGCGACGTGTATATTGCTTTCGGCAATCTCGATCTACAGGCCTCAGACAACTACTTCGACCTGCTGCCCGGAGAGACAGTGGAAATCATCGCAACCGGCAAGGCTACGCTGGCCGAGGTGAAGGCCCAGATGAAGGTCATCTCGCTTACCGACGCCTTTGCGCCTGCTACTGAGGCTGCCAAGTAAACATACAGAGTTAACAAATAAAGCGAGGGCCGCGGCGTAATGCCCCGGCCCTCGCCTTGTTTGCTCTCAGCTCAGAACGAAAAGATTGCTTGAACGAAGACCCGGCGGGAAGCCGAGCCTGAAGAAAACGGCCCGCCCGCGAGGCTGGTGGACTTGCCAAATTGCGTGGATCCCACGGTGCCCACCGGCGTTCCGTAGTTGATGCTGTTGAAGAGGTTCAACGCTTGCGCGCTGAAGCTGAGGCTGTATTTGCGGTCGCTGCTAGCTGAGCCGAACATTCCGCCCGGTCCGCCGCGTCCTCCTCCACCCAAGCCGCCCGGTCCAAGTCCTCCGCCCGGTCCTCCCGGTCCGTGTCCGCCGTGACCGCCTCCCGGAGGTCCACCTCCGGGAGGTCCGCCTGCATCCTGACCCGCTGCAGATGGCAGTTTGGGACCAATGCCGAAGCTGCGCGTGAGGCGCAGGTTGATCGCCAGCGAGGCCGGACTGTTTCCTTTGTTGATTGGAATAGGCGTAGTGCCCGCTGCGGGAGTGGTGTCAAAGCATCCATAGGATGTTTGAATGTAGCGGCCCGTATTGGAGCCTGAGGTGCACTCCGATGCATTTGCATAGGCAGGGCGGCTGTTCATGAAAGCGTCGCCGGTCAGGTCGTTGCCGGTAACTATGTTGAACGGCCTGCCCGAGTCGGTCATCAGAAAAGGATTGAAGCGGATGCCCCAAGGGCCGTTGTAGCTGGCCATGAGGAAGGCCATGTTGCGCCGGACAAAGCTGGCGCGGCCGTAGTCCTGGTTGAGGTTGTAGGAGTTTGAAGCAGTGCCGCCCGCGCCGTTGGAATTGGCGAAGGAGAGATTGTAAAAGCCAAATACGCTGAAGCTCTTAGTGAGCTTCGCGTTTACGTTGAGGATCATCTGATTCTGCTTGAAGACAGCTTCAGGGTAATACTGCTGGATAATGCCCAGCGAGGGATCGGGCCGCGTCGCCGTTTGGGTGGCAGCGCCGAATATGTATGTTCCATCTGGATAGGCATTGGCGTCGCGGGTTACAAGTTGATGCACTCCAAAGGAGTGAAGGTAGGTGGTCGTCACCGTTATGGACTTGGTCAGCTGCCGCTCGATGCTGGCACCGAACTGCTCAGTGTAAGGAGAATGAAAGTGCGGCGCGATTTCCACGATGGTACTCTGCGCGTTGGGAGCATAGGGCGCGGCGGGAATGCATCCTGAAAAATCGATGCCGCTAAGATCGATCAGACTGCTTGCACCCGAGAAATCCACGCAGGCGGGTGAAGAGGTTGTTAGCTGTACTTGGCCGGAGTCAACGCCTTGACGTGTCGCATTGAGCAGGTTGTCGGTGTTGAAGCGGTCATAAAAGAAGCCGAATCCCGCGCGCAGGACTGTCTTTGCGGGCTTGTTGTTGTGCGCGTCCAGCGCGTAGGCCATGGCAACGCGCGGCGCCCAGTCATTGTGATCTGCGATGTGATTTTGCGACTCCCAACGCAGGCCGCCGGAGAGGGTCAGGCGCGGATTCACCTTCCAATCGTCCTGCACGAAGAGTGCGGCGTCGAATACATTGGCCACATAGTCCGTCTTGCCGGCCGTAATGCTGAGATTACTGAAGTCGCCTCTAGGCAGAGTGGTCAGGCTCTGGTGGTTGGCCAGCGCATTCAGGGCATCGATATAACCCTGCTCACTGAAGACCAGGCTGCCATTGCGATTGCTGTAAGAGGAGTTGGCGTCACGGTTGTCGCGCAGCCAGGTGCCGAACTTCAAAGCGTGCCTGCCCAGGCTCATGGTAGTGATGTTCTGCAACTCGAAATGGTCGGTATGATCATTTGAGGACTGGCTGGATGCGCCGCCGTCGGTGAAGTCGCCGCTCACCATCAGGGTAGGCAGGGTGCTGGTTGGTACGTCAGAGCTGATTGCGCGGCGGTATTCAAAGCGCGTCTCATTCACGGCACGCTCGCTCAGAATCTGCGAGTCGCTTATTTGGAACGTGTGTTCAGTAGTGCTGGTATTTACCGACTGCGAAGGTAACTGCGTCGATTGAATGTCACCCGACTCCGAGTTGTAATAGAACTGGTAGCGCACGGTGAGCGTATTCTTCTGTCCCAACTGCAGGTCAACGCGCGGGGAGACGTTGATGTGGTTGTGCGGGTTGGACTCTGTGCCTGAAACCGTAGCCGGCGCTAGCGAATAGAGACCGGTGATCGTATCCAAGACCGCAGGCGTATAGGTGTAAATCTGCTCGTCGTGATTGTCGCGCTGTTCCACGCTGAGAAAGAAGGATGAACCCTTAGTCAGCGATCCGCTAACCGTACCGTTGTATTGCAAGCGATAATATGCCGGCACGTTAGGGCTGAATGGATTGCCTGTATTGAACGATTTTTGGTTACCTTGAATGAAAAAACGGCCGTGCAGCTTGTCGGTGCCCGGCTTGGTAAGAATCTCAATGCGCCCATAGCCCAGCCGGTCGAACTCTGCCGAAAAGGGATTCTGATTGATCCGAATCTCGCGAATGGCCGATTTGGGAGGCAGTTGACCGCCCGTGAAGCCATCGATGTAGATCTGCCCGCCGTTTGGCCCCGCGGATGGCCCGGCCAGTGCATCCAGTTCGCTGGATAGCTCGTCGGGGTCGTCGGAGAGAGCGTCCAGATCCTTGCCTTTGATGACGATGGAGTTGGCGTTGCCTGCGGCCTCAACATTCACCATCGGCGACTCATCGGTGACGACCACGCTCTGCTGTTCCGATTGAATGGCCATGGTGATCTCAACGCGCTTGACCTGGCCGGCCGTGAGTTGGATCTCTGGCGAGATAAAGGGTGCGAATCCCTCAACGGTGGTCTGCAGAATATAGCCGCCTGGCGCGAGATCTCTCACAATATAGGAGCCAGCTTTGTCGGCATTAACAGTGCGAACTGTGGCGCCGGCCGGGGTGGCAAGGGTGACCGTTGCGCCGGGTATCAGAGCGCCCGTCTGGTCGGTAACGTGCCCATGCAGAGTGGCCGTTTCAGCGGCCGCCACAGGTGCGGCTCCTTGGGCTTGCGCCGAAATAACAGCGGCCATGCCGACCGCCAAGGCAATCGCTAAATGGATAAAGCAATGCAATTTTAAGTACACGTGTCCCTCGCTTGTTTGCAACGAATATGTGAGTGTGGCTACTGGGCCGCTTCCGGAGCGCTGGAGTTCATGCTCCAACTGGAGAGCAGGTTCTGGCTGGCCGCGGGAGCCTCAAGCAACGGCTCTACGCCCGCCAGCAGTGTGATCGCCGTAACTTCGTTTGTTCCTTCGGTTGATACGAGCATTACGGCTTCGCCCTTTTTTAAATCGGCAAGTTCAATGGCAGGCGCGCGACTTAGGATCTGTTGCGGGTCTGCTCCAGCGCTGCTATGGTTGCCAGCCCATTGGCTGTTACCGCCGCGCTGGGGAGCCTCTGCCGCTGGGTTCTGTGGTGGTGCGCTTGCGCGCCCTGCTTGTGCGCCAGCTGTGTCGCCTTTCAAGCGGGCCTCGAGCATGCGCGCCATCATATCCGGTAGGCGGCGCATCTGCGTCTCAGCAGTGAAGTGAACAGTGACCGGTTTCTTTGCGATTAAATCCTTCACCACCAGGGTTGAATTGACCGTATCCAACGAAGTAATAGTTCCGGAGATGTTGCGAAAGCTTCCGGAGATCACCTCTTGGGCTGCAATCTCCGTATCATCTGCATTCTTGACGCCGCGCGCCCGCAGTTGATCGCCGATGTGAATGGCGCCGATCGGCGCGGGTACAGCCGCATCGTAGCGTACTGAATTCGGCGCATACCGTTTGAGCATAGTCGTCCCAGTTGTTTTTACGGCGATCATCTTAGCCGTTGTTCCGGAGCCGCTGTTGAGCATAATTACGCCAGAGGCTGCATCCACGCTCTTCACTAATCCGCCAACGCCCCGGCGCTGCCAGTCTTCGCGATCCCTCTGTTGTTTGAGGGCCAGGTCAGCCTGTTTGACGGCGATAATCTGCTGCGCCTCGCTGTTGGGTCCGGGTGCTTCCGGATCGAGCATTACCAGTACCCGGTCTCCGGCGGCAAGATCGCTGAATGGGATGGTCTCCGCAGTACTCAAAACCCGCTCTCCGGGGGCGATGCGCTTGATAGTAGCGGACGACGGAACCTCGACCTGGCGCGTATCGCCGGCGTCGGTTTTAACTGTCAATGTGTTGCCGCCGATGGCCGTGATGGCGCCCATGAAACGGGAAGGCGCCTGCGCCTCAGCGCTGTGCGTTATGAGTGACGCTGCAACCAGAAGTGCGATGGATAGAGCCGTTCTGGACGCCGCAGCGGAAGCGCTCATCTTTTTCTTACTGCTCATAGATCTTTTCTCCTCGGAGCGATTCGTGCTGGTGCCGGGTTCTGAATCTCATCTCTATTCCGGTAGACGAGCCAATGCGCCAAAAGGTTGAGGCAAGAGTTCCAAAGTGTGGCGAGTTTGAAAATAATTACGGAAACATAGCAATAGAGGCCATTTTGTCCGCTTGTAAAGGAGAAACCTTAAATAAGGCTTAAGACCAACCGCGCCGTTCCCATACTATCTGCGCTTCCGCATGTCTATTGGAGTTTCAGAAACAGGCAGATTGTCCAGACGCACTAATCGATAAGTTCTGCCGTCTCCAGAAAGGTATAACTTCCAGAAGGGGCCGGGACTATGTGAGTAAGTCTCTGATTGTGTACTACGATCGTATCCTGATACCACAGGTTAACAGCTGGCAGATCGCGCGCCAGGATCTGCTGTGCCTCAACATAGTCCGCGCGTCTGCGGCCCATGTCTTCACTCACGGCCGCATCGCTAAGCAGAGCATCGAGCCGTGGATTCGAGTAGTGGCTGCGGTTATATCCCTTGGGCGAGAAACTCGCAGTCGAAAATACCGAGCTGAAAATATCCGGCTGCTCAATTCCGATCCAGCGCAAAGAATACATTTGAAATGCGCCCCGCGTTACGTCCGAGTAGAAGGTGGCAAACTCAAAACTGCGCAGCTCCAGCACGATTCCGACCTTCGCCAGTTGCTGCTGCAATACAGCCGCCAGCAGACGCGTTCCCGCGTCGTTGCTAGTCTTCATGGTCAAGTGGAAGCGTACGCCGGCGCGGTTGGGTCTGTAGCCGGCTTCATTAAGCAGGCTCGCGGCGCGTGACGGGTCGTAATTGTAGCGGGCCACGTCGCTGGTAAAGGCCCAGTGGTTGGTGGGCAAGAGGCTCGCCGCAGGCTGTGCATGACCGCCGAGGAGCGTCTTGATGATCAGATTACGGTCGATTGCGCAGGCAATGGCATGGCGCACACGCACATCTTTCAGCAGCGGATCGCGCAGGTTGAAGTTGAGATATTGAATCTCTGTGCCGCCGGACTCATCAATCCGCAGATTGGGCCGAGCGGCCAGCACCGGCAGCGAATCCATGGGCAGGGAATTGACGGCTACGTCGCCGGAGCCTTTTTCCAGTTCAAGCGACTCTGTAATCGCGTCGGGAACCACGGCGAAACGCACTCGTTCTATTTTTGGTGCGACGGACGAACTGTGCGGATTGCGCTCGATGATGACATCCTGATCGATCTGCTGGCTGACAAAACGAAACGGGCCGGTGCCCACCGGATGCCGCCAGAACTCGCGTCCGCTGCCCTGGGGAACGATGCCGATGGCGCCCGTGGATAGATTGGTGAGCAGAAAATTATCAGCGTGCTTCAGATGAAAAACTACCGTCTTGTCGTTCGGGGCCTCCACGCTCTGAACTGATGCGTAGGAGCTTGCCTTGGGCGAGATTACCGCGCCCGAACGCATGGAATCGATGGTCCAGAGCACATCGCGCGCGGTCAATAAGCGGCCGTCGTGGAAGTGAATGCCGCTGCGCAAGTGAAAGACAAGAGTCGTGAGGTTTGGCTGATCCCAGCTCTGGGCCAGTGCTGGCGTAAAGTGGAAGGTGGCATCGTGGGCTACAAGGCCGTCGAAGAGCAGTGCGTCGATGCGCTGCGACTGGGCATCGGTTCCAACGCGCGGATCGAGATTGGCCGGGCTGCTCTCAATGAGAAACACAACCGTGTGCGGGTCTCGAGGCGCGGAGTGGCAGCCGGCCAGCGAAGCCAGCATGGCCAGCGCAAGCAGCCTACGCATAGGTCACCTGGCCTAAGATCGCGGGTCGCACGGCGCCAGTAGCTGCGGGCACATTGCCAGGCAAGCGGCGCCAGGTTTGCCACGCCAGAAGCGCAAATGCCGCGGCCTCCTTAGCCTCTGCAGGCAGCCCGAACTCTTCGCTCACAGCCAGGTCGCAGCCCATGGGTTCCAGCCGCTGCACCAGCATGGCCATCAGTGCTGCATTGCGCGCTCCACCGCCGGAGACGATATAGTCTACGGCGGTACTCTTCATCCTGCGGCGCGCAAATCTTTTGTAGCTTCGTGCAATTGTCTCGGCCGTCAACGCAGTCGCGGTGGCCAGTGCATCTTCTGACTTGCCGCTGTAACGCCGGCAGTCAACGGCAAGCTTGGCCGCGTACTCGCGTCCAAACTGCTCGCGTCCCGCTGTGCGCGGAGGCTTGAGCTGGAAGTAGGGATTGCGCAATGCTGCCGCCAGCACCGGCGCAAGCACTGTGCCCTCAGCCGCCCGATCTCCGTTGCGGTCGTAGGGCTTGCCGAAGAGCAGTTGAGCAAGCGCATCTATAACCATGTTGCCGGGGCCGGTGTCGAAAGCAATGAGGCTTTCAGCCGCGGCTCCTGCAGGTATGGCTGTGAGGTTGGCGATGCCGCCGATGTTTTGCAACACGCGTCCACGCTGGGTGTCAGCGAAGAGCGCATAGTCCAGCAGCGGAACCAGAGGCGCACCCTGGCCGCCGGCAAGCATATCGGCGGGACGGAAGTTCGAGACTACAGATACTCCAGTGGCCGCGGCGATGACCTGTGCCTCGCCAAGCTGCCAGGTGCAGGCAAAGCGCCGGCCCACATAGGCTGCCGGGCGCGGCTGATGATAGAGCGTCTGGCCGTGGCAGCCAATCAGATCCAGCTTTACAGGATGGTGCTTCAGAGTCGCGCTCACCGCCTCCGCGTAGGCAATGCCAAGCCGCCAATTGAGCCGTGCCAATTCTGCCGTCGAGGTAGAAACCGCATTCATTGCGGCCAGTACCGCGCGCCGCAGCGCAACCGGAAATGTAAATCCCTGGTGCGCCAGCAACGTAATTCTGGGCCGCAGTTTTCCAGGTGCAATGCGCACCAGCGCCACGTCGACTCCATCGGCTGAGGTGCCGCTCATGATGCCGGCGACAATCATGGTTTTCGCGCTCATGCCGGTTTATCCTCCTGCGCTGGCTGCGCCTTGGCAATCGATTCTCTGAAGAGCAAAATCTTTTTCCGCAACGCCTCAAACTGAATGGGTGTAAGAGCCTTGGGTAGCGCGCCCGCAAAGAGCTTTGCGCGTCGCCGCGCCGTTTGTTTTGCCCGGTTCAGCAGCAGCGCGCGGAAGACGGACGAGCGCTCGCCCTCGGCAATCAGCGCCTCGTACGCGCGCAAGATCAGCTCCGGGCTGTGGCAAATTTCCAGCAGGTCCATCCCCGCGCGTATAGCCGTAACCACGGCCTCTTCCATGGGCAGGAACTTTAGAATTCCGCCCATCTCCAGATCGTCTGAGAAGGCGATGCCCCGATAGCCGATGCGCTTGCGCAGAACCGTCGTAATCCAGTAGGGCGATACGCTTGCAGGACGCCCTTTGCCGGCGGTATGGGGATAGGCAGCATGATTCACCATTACCATAGACAACTCGTCACGCAATGCGCGGTAGGGCGCTAGATCCTCGCGCCAAAGTTCGCGCCACTGGCGATGAATCGACGGCGTTTCCAGGTGTGAGTCTAGCGTGCCGCCGCCGAGTCCTGGAAAATGCTTTCCGCAGCCGACCACACCTTGTGCTGCCAGCCCGGCTAGAAATGCGCGCGCATATTCCACCACATCCGTTGCCGTCTCCGCGGCGGTTCGGGTTCCCATGACCTTGGCTGAGATGGGCAGTCCCAGGTCGATGACCGGCGCTAGCGTAGCATTAAAGCCAAATGCTTTCACGCTTTTTGCAATCAATTCTCCGTGTTCGCGCTGCAGTCCTTGCTTTCCCGACGCCCTGGCAGCCCGTGCCACTTCTTGCGCTGAAGGCATTGGCCCGAGTGCGTCGCGCAGCCGGTCCACGCTTCCGCCTTCCACATCGACACAGCGCAGGCTCTGCGAGGCGCATAGTCCTGTAGCCTCGTTGAGCAGCGCCCGCGTCTTCCTTGCATCTTCAATATTGCGCCTGAAGAGAATAATGCCCGCTGGGCGCACCAGCTTGAGCCATGCGCGCTCGAGTCCTGTCAGTTCATTACCTGACAATCCCACCACCAACAGGCTTCCTGCCGCCTGACGCAGGTTCGCCGTCATGCTTTCTCCTTCAACTCGCCTTGCAGTTCTTCAAGTAAGTTGAGCGCCTGCAGCGGAGTCAGCGAGTTCACATCCGTTGCCTCAATGCGGTCAACAATTCGCTGCGATAGAGGCGTGAAAATCGTCAATTGCAGTGGCTCAGCGGTTTCCACCTGCACGCTCTGCCGCTCCTGTTTTTCGTGTTGGCGCAGCACGCGTTTGGCTCGCTCAATCACAGCCGACGGAAGCCCCGCCAGCCGCGCCACTTCAATGCCGTAACTCTTGCTGGCCGCTCCAGGTTCTATGTTATGTAAAAAGACAATTCCGTCTGCGGCTTCTTTTACGCCTACCCGCAAATTCCGCACCCGCGGCAATTTCTCGGCCAGCATGGTCAGTTCATGGTAGTGCGTTGCAAAGAGAGTCCGAGCGCAGGTTTCCGCATGTAGATACTCCACCGTTGCCCAGGCCAAGCTTAGCCCGTCGAAGGTCGCTGTGCCGCGGCCCATCTCGTCCAGCAGAATTAGCGAGCGCCTAGTCGCGGTGTTCAAGATCGTCGCTGTTTCGGTCATCTCCACCATGAAAGTCGATCGACCGCGCGCCACGTTGTCGCTAGCGCCAATGCGCGTATAGATGCGATCCACCAGGCCAAAGAGCAACCTCTCTGCCGGAACAAAGCTGCCCATCTGCGCCAGCAACACTAACATGGCTGCCTGGCGCAGATAAGTGCTTTTGCCGCCCATGTTCGGCCCGGTGATAAGTAACAGGCTGGGTCCATCGCCGGCGGCGCTCAGATATAAATCGTTGGAGATGAACCGCCCTTCGCGAGTCTCCTCCATCCATTGCTCAATCACCGGATGGCGGCCAGCCACTGCCTCGATGACGGGCTCGGTGGCGAGCGTGGGTCGCACATACCGCCTGAGCGTGGCTAGATGCGCAAAGTTAGCCAGCAGGTCCGCCTCCGCCACGGCAGCGGAGCTGCGCCGTATACGTCCCGCAGCCTCCAGAACAGAGCGCCGCAGTTCGGCAAAGAGCCGCTTCTCGATTTCGGTGGAGCGGTCGTGTGCGGTGAGTATCTTGCGCTCATACTCCTTCAGTTCTGGAGTTGTAAAGCGCTCGGCATTCACCAGCGTTTGCTTGCGTTCATAGTCCGCCGGAGCCAGCGCCATGTTGGCCTTGGTGATCTCGATGTAATAACCGAAGACGGAGTTATAGCGCACCTTCAGGGAGCCGATCCCGGTCCGCGCCCGTTCCCGTTCTTCGATGGCGGCAATCGCTTGCCGTCCAGTTGTCGAGATGGTCCGCAACTCGTCCAATTCCGCATCCACGCCCGCTGCTATAGCGCCTCCGTCCACCATGGTTAGTGGAGGCTCTTCCACCAGCGTTGAAGAAATCCGCTCCGTCACGTCCAGCAGCGTATCCAGGCGCTCAACCAGCTCGCGCCATTTTGCCGCCTGTGTGGTTTCAAGAGCCGACTTCAACCCCGGCAGCTTGGCCAGACTGGCAGCCAGCGCGCGCACATCGCGCGGACCCGCCGAATCCAATGAGAGCCGCGCCAGCAGCCGTTCCAGGTCCATGATGCCCGTAAAGGCCCGTCGAATCCCTTCGCGCTTCATCAGATCCGCGTACGCCTCGCCCACCGCCTCATAGCGTGCCTCCAGCGCCTCTGCCTTAAAGAGCGGACGCAGAATTGTCGCTCGCAAGAGCCGCTTGCCCATCGGGGTCTGGCACGCATCCATTGTGTAGAAGAGCGTGGCCCGGCTGTCCTGTCCCATGAAGAGCGGTTCAACCAGTTCGAGATTGCGCACCGTTACCTGGTCCAGTTCCAGTGCCGTCGAGTGCTCTTGAAACTTGAGCGAATCAATGTGCAGTGCTTCGTTCTTCTGGGTCGTACGCACGTAGTGGAGCACTACGCCTGCTGCAATGGCCGCCGCCGGATGCCGATCCAGGCCAAAACCCTCCAGCGTACGCACCTTCAGTTGGCGCTCAACTAGCGGAATGGCAAAATCCCTGGTCCATATCCAGTCTTCTACGCGCGTCCGCGCCGGAATCCGCTCCAGTTGCGCTGGCAGCTCGGAAGTTGCCGCCAGCAATACTTCGCTGGGGTTGGCCAGCAAAATCTCCTCTACCGCCTGCTGCCGAGCCGACGCCCCGCTATACTCCGCCGTCCGGAACTCCCCGGTAGAAACGTCGAGCAGAGCCACCGCGCAGACCGGCTCTTTTGCGCTTCCCGACTCAAAGAGCGCTGATAGAAAATTGTTTTGCTCCTGACCGAGGGCGGAGTCGAGAGCAGTGCCCGGCGTTAGCACTCTGGTTACCTCCCGCCGCACAATCTTCTTGGTGAGCTTAGGATCCTCCATCTGGTCGCAGATGGCGATGCGGTAGCCCATGCGCAGCAGGCGTGCCAGGTAGCTCTCCACAGCGTGATAGGGAACCCCACACATGGGCTGACTACGCTCTCGGTCGCGCGCCGTCAATGTCAACTGCAACTCACGGCTCACCGTTACCGCGTCGTCGTAGAAAAGCTCGTAAAAATCGCCCATGCGGAAGAACAGCAGCGCATCGGGATTCTCGCGCTTCGCCGCCGTCCATTGCCGCATAAACGGAGTCAACTCGCCAGGGGCCTTGGCGGTTGGAGGGGTAGCTGGAGCCTGTTCGTCAAGACTCTTGTCCAGAGGGGGCAAGCCCGCAGCGCTGGGTTGGGGGGCGTCGTTGATCACGTTGTCTTTAAGAATACCGTTGTGGAGCGGGTGCGCCGCTCCGGGTTTCTTGCGCAATGGAAGGTGAACAGGAAAGTCGGAATGGGGAGCGAACCGCCGAAGGCCCGCAACCGCGACTCCATGCCGGTAAATCCGGAGCGAGGAAGCGTGTGGCTAGGCTTTCGCTTTTGGCGGTGGAGGTTGGAAGCGCGCTCTCGTAGCTTCAGGCCATCTTGACAGCGAAACAGGCCGCAGCCCGCTAAGGAATGACGGCGGCGAGTTTGGAGGCCTGGGTAGCAGCGTCCTGGGCTTCCGGCATGTTGGCATAGCCTGCAAGGTAGCGTCCTTTACGGAAAAAGCAGACTCCGCCGAGGTACTGCGCCTTGGCCTGGAATGCTTCATCGCCGGCCTTGGCAGGGGAAGCGCCGGGAAACCTTACCTGGAGCTTTTTCAGAACCTCTGTGGCGACCTCCGGCGCGGCCTCCAGAACAATAAAGGCCTGCCCGACCTTGTACTTGGCCACGTAGCCGCGCTTGAGTTCCCGCAGTCCCAGCACGCTTTCAGGAATCAAGCGGGCAGAAGTGAGGTTTTCCTTGGGAAACCACTCCAGCGTCTCCGGCGTGGCGCTGCTGCCTTCAAGGAGCGGCTCAATTCCGTTGACGAAGGCCTTCATGGTCGTCCTGTCGTCGCTGTCGGGGTTGGCTGCGACTTCGGCAATTTCAACGTAATACTTGCCCTTGGCGAAGTTGGCGCTCTGCCGCAGAACTTGTCCGCCCATGCCGATTTTGGCGACAGGCGCGCCGGGATCGAGGTTGGCGGTGAAGATGCCGTAGGCCGCATCTGCATCGCTCATCTCCGAGACGTCGATAGAGAGGGTGTTCGCGCCCGACTTGCAGTCGATGCCTTGCATGTGCGCGAAGCCAAAGCTCAGGTAGCCTTCCGCGCCGCCGTCTTTGTAGTCGTACAGGTTGTCGGCGGTGTACTGGCGTTTTGTGCCGGACTGTTCCCAGCCGGGCGCGAAATGGCAGTTGAGATACCCTTGCGCATGGGCCATTCCCGTAGTCAGTAGGATGGCCAGCCCCACACAAGCAGCCCTCATGCGAACAACTCTTGGGCGCGGGCCATGCGATCCGATACGTGAACGCCGTGGGGGCACTGCACCGTGCATTCGTCGCAGTCGCCGCATCGGACCGAGGTAAACTCGGCCGGCAGTTCTTGGAATCTCTCCCGCGCCAGCGCGAACTGGCGATAGCCGTCGGCATAAGTGAGAATGCGCAGCATATCGGCGACCGGAAGACCCTTTTGGCAGGCGCCGTCGCACTGGCCGCACATGCGGCAATAGAGCGGCTTGATGGTCTCAAGATGGGCGGACAGAAGTGTTTCATCGTGATGTGAGAAGGTATTTCCCATGGCCTTGAGGTTCTCTTCTAACTGGTCCATGTCCGTCATGCCGGGAATGGTGGTGGAAATCTGCGGCTTCTTGAGTACCCATTTCAGCGCGGCCAGCATGGCGCCATCGCGTTTCAACTCTCCATAAATCGGGTCAGTGGGTTTCAAGCTGCGGAAACCGCCCGCCATCACCTTCATTCCCACTACGCCGATGCCGGCCTTGGTGGCGGTGTCGATGGCCTGATCCACGCTTGAATCCATGGAAAAGTTGTAGACGGTCAGAGCCACGTCGAAGACGCCTTTCTGCGCCATCCAGGGCAGCAAGATTTGCGGCTTGTGGGTACTGACTCCTGCGAAGCGGATTTTGCCTTGCTGTTTGGCAAGCTGCTGCACCTCGATCATCTCGTCGGTTACATCGGCCACGCTGTCTTTGGAGTGCAGATACCAGATGTCGAGGTAGTCGGTCTTCAGTTCGCGCAGGCTGGTTTCGAGCTGATTCTGCAGCCCTACCTTATTTGTCGCTTCGGTCTTGCTGGAGAGCACAATCTGCTTCCTCCTGGCTCCCAGAGCAGCGCCCACCATGCGTTCGTTGTTGCCATGCTGATAGCTGCGGGCGGTATCAAAGTAGTTGATGCCAACGTCGGCGGCGCGCTCAATCACGCTGGGGTCGGAAGTGATCATGCATCCGAATCCCACCGTGGTGACTTTAAGCCCGGTGCGGCCCAGGGTTCTGTAATCGAGCTTAACGGGCGAGTCGGCAGTCTTTTTGAGGGTGTCTTGAGAAGGCTGCAACAGCCCCATGCCGGTGCTTGCAAGTCCCATGCGGGAACCGGCGCCGACGACAGGAAGAACCAAGCCAGCGGATAGAAATGCACGGCGAGAAGTTTTGGACCCCATAATTACACCTCCATTAACAGACACAATAGGATACACGCTCTTCTGAATGTGTGTGAGAGGCAGAGATCACAGGTATTTAGGATCATGGTGGGCAGGTTTTGGCGCCTGAGAATGCGTTAATTGCCGATTTGCGGTGTCCGGGCTCGGCGACTTGCGGATTTTCTCTCGAAAGGTACTTGTTTTCAGCGTTCTACGGGAGCTGCGAGTTTACTCTATAGCCAATAGAATGTTTTTGACTTGACCGGCATGGAAATCCATACAGGACCGGTCGAGGTGATTTGCGTCACAGTATACTGAATCGTTACGTCTTAAGGTGAAACTCGAAATGTATCTCCTCTGGCTCCGAGTTGCGGCCATCCTTTATGCGGCGGCATCAGTCGCCGTCTTCCCGGCGGTGCTTTATGGGCTGCTCCGGTGGCGCAAGATTTGCGTCCATCTGGGTGGTATGGCGCTGTTTTTCCACTTTGTATCGGTAGTCGAGATGCTGGTGCAGGCGCATCGCTGGATGCCGGTCGGGGTGCGCGAGGTGGAGTCGCTGCTGGGCCTGGCCGTTGCGGCCATCTTCTTTATCGTCTGGTGGCTTTACGAAGCCATTTCGCTAGGAATTTTCGCCCTGCCGGTTACCTTTTTTCTTGTTTTTATTCCTTCGCTGGGGTTGGATCGCTACAAATTCCCATCAGAAGGCGTGCGGACCAGTTGGTTGGTGGCGCACATTGCGGCGTTGCTGATTTCTTATGCCGCGCTCGGCTTCAGCATGCTGGCATCGGTTCTTTATCTGATCCAGGAGCGCCGCATCAAGAGCAAGCCCAAGGCCGGCGAGGATTCCTGGTGGCTTCCCTTCGACTGGCTGCCGCCCCTGGACACATTGGAGCGGATTGCCCACGCCACGCTTGAGTTCGGATTTCCATGCATGACGGTTGGCTTGGTGATTGGCTCAGTGCTGGCCCAGGAAACGCCGCTGGGCGCGGCCTACTTCCTCGACCCCAAGATTATTGCCGCGTTTATCAGTTGGGCGGTTTACGTCTTTTTGCTGCTGGTGCGGCGCAGCGCGGGGCTGCGCGGACGCAAGGCGGCCTATCTCTCCGGCGCGGTGTTTCTGGTGATGGTCGCGGTGTGGGCTGCCAACCTCTTCAGCCATGTGCATAGGTTCGGTCCGCAATGACACTAGCAATCATAGGAGTGAACTACAAGACCGCGCCCATCGAACTGCGGGAACGGATCGCTATTGGCCGCGATATGCTGCCGGAGACCACGCGCGCCTTGGCTGCCATGCCCGGCGTAGCCGAGTGCATGATCGTCTCCACCTGTAACCGCGTCGAGTTGCTGGCCGCAGTTGAGTCGCCGGAAACCGATTTGACCGGCTTTCTGCATCAGTATTTCGGCCTCGACCCGGAGCTGCTGGCTCCACATATTTATGAACAGCGCGACCGGGAGGCGGTGCAGCACTTGTTCCGCGTGGCCGCCAGCCTTGACTCAATGGTCGTGGGTGAGCCGCAGATTTTGGGCCAGGTGAAAGAGGCCTTCGCCGTGGCGCGGGCCGCAGGGACTGTAGCTGGCCAGCTCGAACACCTGCTGCAGAGCGCATTTGCCGCGGCAAAAAAGGTTCGTACTGAGACGGAGATTGGCTCGAACTCGGTCTCTATCGCTTCAGTGGCAGTGGAACTGGCGCGCAAGATTTTCGGATCGCTCGAAGGCCGGACGGTTTTCCTGGTGGGCGCGGGCAAGATGAGCGAACTTGCAGCCCGGCACTTGGTACAGCAGGGCGCAGGGGCGATTCTGGTGAGCAACCGCACCCAGGAGCGCGCGCGGCTCATGGCGCAAGAGTTCAACGGGCGCGTGATTCCTTTTGAGGAGCTTTACAATGCGGCCAGCGAGGCCGATATCGTTATCAGCTCCACCGGTGCGCCGCATCCCATCTTCCGCCGCGAGCATGGACAGGCCTTTCTACATCGCCGCCGCAACCGGCCCATGTTCTTTATCGACATTGCCGTACCCCGAGATGTGGACCCAGCGATGGGCAAGCTTGAAGGCATTTTTGTCTACGACATCGACGACCTGCAGCAGGTGGCCGCGGCGCATATGGCCGAGCGCGGCAGGGAAGCTAGCGATGCCGAGACCCTGATTGCAGGCGAGGTGGAGCGCTTCCAGCAGCGCCAGCGCACCGTGAATGTGGCTCCGGCAATTGTGGCTTTGCAGCGCCAGGCAGAGGAGATTCGTCAAGTGGAACTGCGCCGTGTTCAGGCCAGGCTGGGTTCGCTGAGTGCCGAACAGTCCGCGGCCGTTGAAGCGCTCACGCGAGGGCTGGTGAACAAGTTCCTTCATCCTCCCATGCAGGCCATTAAGCAGGCAGCACGCGAGGGCGACTCCGCGCGGCTGGATGCTTTGTGCGATGCCTGGCAAGTTTCAGCCGCCGCCAGTCCGGAAGTAGAGAGTCCTGCAATCGCTGCCGTAGCCGGCAAGGAGAACCGCTCATGAATCTGCGTATAGGAAGCCGCGGCTCTCAACTGGCCCTGTGGCAGGCCAACCACATTGCTGCGTTGCTGCGCGGCCAGGGCCACGCTGTGGAGATTGAAATCATCAAGACCACAGGCGACCGACTGCAAGAGGTGACCTTTGCCCAGGTTGGCTCCAAGGGCATGTTTACCAAGGAGATTGAGGAAGCGCTGGACGCAGGGCGGGTGGATTTGGCCGTGCATTCGCTTAAGGATCTGCCTACTGAACTTCCGGAGCCGTTCACGCTGGCCGCCACGCCTCCGAGAGTGGACCCAAGGGACGTGTTTGTCTCAGTGGAATTTGATGCGCTTGCGGCATTGCCCCAGGGCGCGCGTGTTGGCACCAGCAGCCAGCGGCGGAGGGCGCAATTGAAGGCGCTCCGGCCCGATATCGAGGCAGTTGAGTTTCGCGGCAATGTGGATACGCGGCTGCGTAAACTGGCCGAGGCCCAGGTGCAGGCGATTCTGCTGGCGGCCGCCGGTCTGGACCGGCTGGAAAAGAGCGAGTGGGTGAGGGAGCGGCTGGAGCCAAAGGATTTTTGCCCGGCTGCCGGTCAGGGATCGCTGGGCATTGAGACTCGCAAGGACGACGCCAGGACGATTGCGGCAGTTGCATTTCTAGACGATGCGGCTACACGCTTCGCCATTACCGTGGAGCGGGCGGCGCTTGCGGCGCTGGGCGGCGGCTGCCAGGTGCCGATCGGCATCCACTGCCGGCCGGAGCGGAACGAGGCTGCCGGAGCCGAACGGTGGAACGAGGTTTTTGCCGTGGTGGCCGCGCCGGATAGTGGCAAAGCGGTGCGTGTCTATCATCGTGCTCCACAGGCCGATGCCGATGCCGCCGCGCTGGGCCTGTTGGTGGCCAAAAATCTGATGGATGCCGGCGCAGGTCCGCTGCTTGAGGCTGCCGCAGGCGGAGGCTTGCTGTGATCGAGTTGCCGCTGGCGGGCCGCAGGGTTCTGGTGACCCGCGCCTTGCATCAGGCAGGTAAGCTGAGCGAAGGTTTGAGTGCGCTGGGAGCAGAACCGGTCGAGGTTCCCGTGCTGGAAATTCGCCCGCCAGTGAGCTTTGCGCCGCTGGACCGGGCGCTCAGCCAGTTTGATGCCTACGACTGGCTGATTCTGACCAGCGCCAATACAGTCCGAGCGATGGTGGAGCGGGTGATGGAACTGGGGATTGACCTTATGTTGCCATCGCAAGTGCAGGTGGCTGCAGTGGGAGAAGCGACGGCTGCGGCGGCGCGGAAGGCTGGATTGCAGATTGCTTTGGTGCCGGAAGCCTACGTGGGCGAAAGCCTGGTCGCCGGGCTGCAAAGAGCGCATCCACAGAGTGCCGGAGTGAGAGTTTTGCTGTTGCGGGCAGAAATTGCACGCGATGTGATTCCCGATGCGCTGCGCAAGGCGGGCGCAACGGTGGATGTGGTGGATGCTTACCGGAATGCAATGCCGGAGGCAGCTCCGGAGCAGCTCAAAGAGGCGCTGGCTAAGGGAATCGACGCGGCTACCTTTACCAGTTCCTCCAGCGCGACCCATCTGGCCGTCGCGGCGCGCATGGCTGGAATCGCTTGGCCATTCGCAGGAGTTCAGGCAGTCTCAATTGGGCCGATCACCAGCCAGACGCTGCGCATTTTGGGCTGGGAACCGGCAACGGAAGCAAATCCCTTCGACATTCCGGGGCTGATGGCCGCAGTAACGCGCGTTTTACACCGATAAGCTGACAGTCCCTGATAGTTCACGCCTTTTCTCACGATTGCCAGGTTTTGTCTTTGGAGTTGCAGAGCTGCTCCAGATTGCAGCGGTCGCACTTGGGCTTGCGTGCCTCGCAGACTTGACGGCCGTGATAGATGAGCTGGTGGGAGAAGGCAATCCAGCGGGACTGGGGAAGGATTTTCATCAACTCCTGCTCGACCTTTTGGGGCGTATTTCCCTTGGCCAGTCCGAGGCGGCGCGCGATGCGAAAGACGTGTGTGTCGGCAACCACTCCCTCAGCTTTACCAAAACAGACGCCGAGCACGACGTTGGCTGTTTTGCGGGCCGCACCGGGAATGGTGATCAGCTCCGCGAGTGTTTGCGGCACTTGATTGTGGAACTCAGAGACAATTTTGCGGGCCGCGCCCTGGATGGATTTGGCCTTGTTATGGAAGAAGCCGGTAGTGCGGATGAGGGCTTCCAGTTCGGGCAGAGTGGCCTTGGCCATCTTTTGCGGATTAGGAAAGCGCTTGAATAACTCCGGAGTGACCATGTTGACGCGGACGTCGGTGCATTGCGCGGAGAGGATGGTGGCGACGAGGAGTTCCCAAGGGGAACGGTGGCTGAGGGCGCAGACGACGTTGGGGTAGGCTTCGTCGAGACCGTGGAGGATGGCGGCGATGCGGTCAGGGGCGAGGGGGCCGCGAAGCGCTGTGCCAGGCCCCCTGGTTGTGGCTTTGGAAGCAGATTTCTTGCCGGCGGGATTGTGGACGGGCTTTGCGGTTGTGTGCATGTTTTTCTCGGCTGAGATTCATGCTATCCCACCCTTGGTCACCCCAAGGACGAAGACCTGTCGTCGGGAATCCTGAAGCCGCAAACAACGCGGCATGGATGCTGAAGCCGACGTCAGAGGTTCACGCTACCCGAGATTGCACGCGCACCATCACTTAGCTTTGCAGGCAAATACCCCTTCCCGGCGCACACTTGAAATGGGCGGCGAAGATGACATCCGTCATCGGGAGTGGCAAATCATGCGAACTGTCAGAAAGATCACCGTAGCCGCCACGGTGGCCTATCTGCTCGAAAAAATGCCCAGTGCATTGAAAGCCGCGAGGCTCCCTGTCAGCAGCCCAAAATGCGATTCCTCCGCCAGCCCCATCCTCGCAACTTCAGCGGCCTTTCCGGTCTCACTCACCGAAAAAATCAATTTTCTCCTGTTCGCCTGTAAATGCCGGTTAAGTTGCTCAATTTAATAAACCTACACGCCAACACCACAAGCAAATACAGCGCCAGTATTCCAGTATAGATTTTAGAAGTTGTACATTTCAAAAGACTTCGAGATAGGCGCTGTTCCACGTCCAAGTGCCGATTGGCGCGCCAATCCAGTGGTCTCTACATTTTCCCGTTCAACCATCCGCCGAGTTTTTCGATGGGCAGGCGGAGGGCGATGAAGAACTGGCCGAAGAGGGCGTAGACGGCGCTGACCTCGTCAAAGCGCATCTCGTAGATGAGCTTTTTGAAGACCACCGGGTCATCTGCGAAGAGATCGACGCCCCACTCCCAGTCGTCCATGCCGATGGAGCCAGAGATAATCTGCTTGACGCGGTCGCCGTAGCGGCGGCCGATGAGGCCATGGAGGTGCATCATGCGCTGGCGCTCGGCAAAAGGCACCGTATACCAGTTGACCTGTTCGCCGCGCTTGCGGTCCATGGGATAGAAACAGAGATATTTGGTATCGGGGATGGCAGGGAAGAGGCGCGGGGCCATGGCGGCGGAGGCGCGCTCAAGGCTGGCAGCTACCTCGGCATTCCATTCCGGCGAGTTGGTCTCAAAGCCTTTGTCGCTGGCCGCCTCATAGGTTTTGCGGCTGGACTCGTAGAGGCCGAGTTCGACTACCGAGACGTAAGAGTGGGTGAGCGTGAGGTAGTCATAGAGGCTGGTCTGGGCCAAGTCGAGTTCGACTTGATTCAGAGCTTCCAGCGAGTCGCGGAAGTGGACCAGGATGAGGTCGCCCTTGTGGCCAAGCTGAGAAAAGAGCGCGGTGTGGGCGGGCGCGTCGGCATCTTTGCGCTCCAGGCGCTGAAGCGCGGAAAGGGCCTCCGAGGCGATGCGGGCGCGCTCGGCGACTGGAGTGGCGCGCCAGGCCTTCCAGTCAAAGCGGAAGAACTGGTGGAGCAGACTGGAGCCTTCAAGCGTAAGCGGTACTGGGGGGAAGTCAGACAATGGAATCACCTTTCTTTTGAATACACCCTCATGGTAGCAAGTCTTCCTCACGGGGCAGAAGCCCAAACCCAACGCCGGTTGCTGCCATCAAGATGATGCCGGGCATGGAGCTATATACTGAAAAAGCCCATGAGCGAAAAGATTATTGCCCTACTTGTGCAATTCGTCACCCACGTCATCGACGCAGGCGGCTACGGCGGCATTGTGGCGCTGATGGGGATTGAATCGGCATGCATTCCGCTGCCTTCTGAGATCATTATGCCGTTTGCCGGCTACTTGGTTTATCTGGGACACTTCAACCTGTTCTGGGTGGCGACAGCAGGCGCGGTGGGCTGCAACCTAGGCTCGGCGATTGCGTATTGGATTGGTGCCAAAGGCGGGCGGCCGCTAGTGGAGCGCTACGGCAAGTGGGTGCTGATGAGCCACGACGACCTGGACCGGATGACGGTGTTTTTTTTGAAGTACGGCTCTATTACGGTACTGTTGGCACGGCTGCTGCCGGTGGTGCGCACATTTATCGCGTTCCCGGCGGGAATTGCCAAGATGCCGCAACTGCGCTTTCACATCTATACTTTTGTGGGTTCCTGGCCGTGGTGTTTCGGCCTGGCGTACGTGGGCATGAAACTAGGTAAGGCGTGGCACTCCGACCCGCGCTTTTACCAGGCGTTTCACCGGTTCCATCTTGCGGTGGAGATTGGGTTGTTGGTGGCGATTGCGTGGTTTGTGTGGTCACATGTCAGGCACGGCAGAGAGGCTGAGGCCGAATAAAGCCGGGAATGCGATGCAAGGCGTACACTATTGCGTTCGCCAGAAAATAAATTGAATCAGCTCCGGAAACCGGAGCCATCATAGGAAGGTTAGGAGAAGCAATGTCAACCGAAGAGCAAGGCGGCCAGAAGACCGCCGCGGCATCGAAGATTGAGCCCGCCACGGGCAAACTGGGAGTGATGGTTGTAGGCTTGGGTGCCGTAGCCACCACGATGATCGCTGGAGTGGAGGCTGTCCGCCGCGGACTGGCCAAGCCCATCGGTTCTCTTACGCAGATGGGCACCATCCGCTTGGGCAAGCGCACTGATAACCAATCGCCATTGATCAAGGATTTTGTTCCGCTGGCCAATTTAAAGGACGTGGTTTTTACCGGCTGGGACATTTTCGAGGATAACGTCTACGAGTCCGCGGCCCACGCCAAGGTTCTGGACAAGGAGACGCTAGAGCAGCTCAAGCCATTTTTGGAGACCATCAAGCCGCTGCCGGCGGTCTTCGACCAGTATTACGTGAAGCGCCTGCATGGCACCCATGTGAAGAAGGGCAAGAACAAGCGCGACCTGGCCAACCAGGTAATTGCCGACATCAAGGCATTCAAAAAGACGGTGGACCGCGTGGTGATGATCTGGGCTGCATCGACGGAGATATTCATCGAGCCCACGGCGGTACACCAGAGCATCGAGGCATTTGAGAAGGGCCTGGACAACGACGACATCGGCATTGCGCCCTCGCAGATATACGCGTATGCGGCGTTGAGCGAGGGAGTGCCTTTCGCCAATGGTGCGCCGAACCTGACGGTGGATGCGCCTGCCATGATCGATCTCTCGAAGCGGAATGCTGCGCCGATCTGCGGCAAGGACTTCAAAACCGGCCAGACCTTTATGAAGACGGTTCTGGCGCCGGCCTTCAAGGCGCGGCTGCTGGGCGTCTCGGGGTGGTTCTCGACCAACATTCTGGGCAACCGCGACGGCGAAGTGCTCGACGATCCGCAATCGTTCAAGACCAAGGAAGAGTCCAAGCTTGGCTCGCTGGATTACATCTTTCAGCCGGAGCTTTACCCCGACCTCTACAAGAATCTCTACCACAAGATTCGCATCAACTATTACCCGCCACGCGGCGACGATAAGGAAGCCTGGGACAACATCGACATCTTCGGTTGGCTGGGCTACCCGATGCAGATCAAGGTGAACTTCCAGTGTCGCGACTCGATTTTGGCCGCACCAATTGCGTTGGATCTGGTGCTGTTTCTGGATCTGGCCAAGCGCACACCTGAGTTGCGCTCGATCGGCATTCAGGAGTGGCTGAGCTTCTATCTGAAGTCGCCGCAAAGCGCTCCCGGGCTCTATCCGGAGCACGACCTGTTCATCCAGTCGATGAAGCTGAAGAACACACTGCGCCACATCATGGGTGCAGACCTGATTACACACCTGGGCCTGGAATACTACGACTGAGGATGACCGCTCAGGCGGTCACAAGGTGCAGCAGCATATGAAGGGCCTGTTTACATTACCCGCTACTCGGGGAGTGCGAACAGGCCCTAAGTGTTTTTGCCCATTGAGCACTCCCTCAGATTTTCTTTAGTGACTGCGTGAGAACTCGAGCCAGCACCGCAGCGCATCGTTCGCCATGGCCACCGCGTTACCGGGCAGCGGCGCGGCCAGGCGCGCGGGTTGGGTTGGGAGTATCTGCACATCGCTATCGACGATCACTCTAGCATCAGCTTCGCGGCTATCTTGCCCGATCAGAGCGACCTGTCGGCCATCCGTTTCTTCCTGATGGCCCGCGCACACTTCAGCGCTTCGGCATCACCTTCCGCCGTGTTTATAGCGATAACGTATCTTGCTATCGCCACTGGTTCTACCGCAAACTGGTGAACCAGCTTCACCTCAAACAGCGTTTTACGCGCCCCTATACGCCGCGCACTAACCGCAAGGTCGAACGCTTCATCTAGACTGACTTGCGCGAATGGATCTACGCCCGTACCTACCAGGACTCAGCCGAGAGAGAAGAGCGGCTCGAATACTGGCTGCACGACTACAACTTCCACCGTCCACATGCTAGCCTCAAACTAAACACCCTGGCATCTCAAGCTGGTCTGAATAGGTACAACCTATCGAGCCTCTACAGCCCATTCAGGAACAAGACTTTATCCCGGAGACCTACGGTAGAAACGATTCGCTTGATGCCTGCCCCCGTTTGTCTTACTCTGGGGCAAGAGTTGATTGAGGTTCGATTTTTTGACCGACTTATTAACTTCCATGGCGGCTCAGCCTTCTGCGCCTGGGAATACCGCCCCATCGCTGCTATTGCGCTGCCTGCGCAAAGCTTTTGCCGATGTGGTGGCTGTGGATGGTCTTGACCTTGAGGTCGCGCGAGGCGAGTGCTTTGGCTTGTTGGGGCCCAATGGAGCCGGTAAAACCACCACCATCGAGATTTGTGAAGGACTCACGCCCTCCGACGCCGGAACCGTTGAACTGCTTGGACTCAACTGGCGCACTGGCGCGGAGGAGTTGCGTCAGCGCATCGGCATCCAATTACAAGAGACGCAGTTCCCTGACAAGCTCACGGTCGAGGAGACGCTGCGCCTCTTTCGCAGCTTTTACCGTCGCGGAATTCCGGTCGAGGAATCCATCCGCACTGCGCAACTCGAGGAGAAACGTCGCGCGCGAGTCGGCACCCTCTCCGGAGGACAAAAACAGCGGCTGGCCATGGCCTGCGCGCTAGTTGGCGATCCAGAGCTTCTGTTTCTTGACGAGCCGACCACCGGCCTCGATCCCCAGGCGCGCCGCCATTTATGGGATCTGGTCGATCAACTCAAGCAGGCAGGGCGCACAATCATCCTCACCACTCATTACATGGAAGAGGCGGAGCGGCTCTGCGACCGCGTTGCCATCATGGATCATGGGCGCGTCATTGCGCAGGGGACCACGCCTCAACTCGTTGCCTTGGTCGGCGCCGAGCATATTGTAGAGTTTGCCGTAACCGGTTGCGAGGCCGGAGACGCCCAGGTTGATGCGGCATTGCTGACATCCATTCCCGGCATTCAGTCGCACCGAGTGGACGCGGGACTCCACCAGCTTTCCGTCGGTGAGCTGCATACCGCTGTGCCCCGCATCTTTACCGAGCTTGCCGCGCAGGGGTTGCACCTAAGTGAGTTTCGCACCCACTCCGCAACGCTAGAAGATGTCTTTGTGAGCCTGACTGGGAGGAATCTGCGCGATGAATAGCCTCGACCGTAGCTCCCTCTATCAACTCACGGCTGTGCGTTTTTTCCTGCTCTTTCGAGAACCGGAGGCAATCTTTTGGATATTTATCTTTCCCATCCTACTGGCCGCCGGGCTTGGAATCGCCTTTCGCAACCGCCCGCCGGACGTATTGCCGGTGGCCGCGACCACCACCCAACTCACCAAGGCGCTCGATACGGACAAGGGCCTCTCCGCACAAACCATGGATGAGTCCACTGGCTCGCACGCCTTATCGACAGGCAGCATACTGCTGCTGGCCGTGCAGCTGACGGATGGAGTGGAGTACAAATACGACGACACCAATCCCGATGCGCGAACGGCGTGGCTGCTTGCGGATCGCGACATTCAGGCAGCCGCCGGAAGTCGCGATGCTATTCATGCCGAGAACCGGCTTGTGCATGAGACCGGCTCCCGTTACATAGACTTCGTGGTTCCGGGCCTGCTGGGCATGAACCTGATGGGATCGGCCATGTGGGGGCTGGGTTTTGCCATCGTCGAGGCGCGGCAAAAAAAGTTGCTTAAGCGCATGGTGGCTTCGCCAATGCCGCGCTGGCAATACCTTATGTCATTTCTGCTTTCGCGGCTGGCCATGCTGGTCATCGAGGTCGCGGCATTCCTGGGCTTTGCCCGTCTTGCCTTTGGCGTGCCCTTTCGAGGATCGCTCTGGCAGTTGGGCTTTCTCTGCGTGCTCACGTAGCTCTCGTTTTCGGCTCTCGGCCTGCTGGTCGCTTCGCGCGCCAAAACCATGGAAGCCGCGTCGGGACTCATGAATCTGGTCATGCTCCCCATGTGGATTCTATCCGGCGTCTTCTTTTCTGCTTCGCGCTTTCCGGGCTTCATTCAGCCTGTGGTGCGCGCACTGCCGCTTACTGCGGCCATCGATGCGCTGCGCGGCAACATGCTGCAAGGCATGAACCTGGGGCAGTTGGCCGTTCCGGTGGGGATACTGCTGGTGTGGCTGGTTGCGCCTTTCGCCGTCTCGCTGCGCATCTTTCGCTGGAAGTAGCGCGGCGCAGGGCTATTTGTGCTTCCATTCATGGATAGCCCATCCGCTCTTCATTCGATACAGCCCGACCCTCAAACTGCGGTAGCAGTGGACTCGCTAACATGCAGCTCGATCTTAATCTCCGGCGGCGCAAGCAACGTATTGTGAATCAGGCACTGGTGTACGGAGCGCATCAGCCCTTCCGTTTGTGCCTCGGTCAGCGGCACCGGGCATGTCACATGGATTTGGAAGTTGCCAAGCCGGGCAGGATGCTTCATCTTCTCGGCTGTCACGGATACTTCTACGCCGCTCTGTGCTAACTCGCGAGTCTTCAGATATTGCACCGCATAAAACGCCGCGCAAGATCCCAGAGAAGCCAGCATCAACTCCGGTGGCGTCATGCCCGTATCTTCGCCGCCATTCTCCATCGGCTGGTCGCACACAATCGAGTGGGTCCGTGCCTGAATAGAAAACTTTACCTGTTCGAGATGTTTTACTTTCACTTCCATTGTCGTTTCCCTCTTTCATTTGAAAAAGTCACAGCCCTTGCAATTCGTTACACAACCCGGGAACCCTATTTCACTCCCGGCAATACCAGCATGCGCAAGTATTCCCGCGTAAGAATTGCGCGCAAGCGCGACGTTACCGCCGGATCGCAGGCAATCTCCAGTGAGCGGCAGCGGTCGATAGCGGCCCGCAAGTCGCGAAGAAACGCCACGCAAGACGGGCACGCCTCAATATGTTCGCGCATCTGTTCGCAGCTCTGCGGCTCCACTTTCCCGTCAAGATACTCAGAGAGATTGGCAAACAGATCGCGGCATTCAGTCCCGCGTTGCACGCCCTTTGATCGCGCCGCCCTGGGCTTGTTCGCCAGGGTTTCGCTGTTCTCTGTCTGTCCCGCTGCGGTGTCCAAAAAACGGCTCATCTCCTTGCGCACGCTCAGCCGCGCGCGGTGCAGCCGGATACGCACAGCTCCCTGCTGTATACCCAGAACCCGCGCCACCTGCTCCGTCGTCAGCTCCTCCATATCGTGGAGTACCAAAACGATACGTAGTGGCGCCGGAACGCGCAGAATTGCCTGGTGCAGTAGATAGTGTTGTTCTGCGTGGAGAAGATTGCCTTCCGGCCCTTCCGCGGCGTCCCGCATCAATCTTCCTAACTCCTGATCGTCCGGCATCAACTCATCGAGAGAGAGAATCGTTTTTGGTGCATGAGAGCGCCTGCGGCGCATCCGCCAGCAGCGGTTTCTGGTCACGGTATAGAGCCAGACTGCCAGTTCCTGTGGATTTTGAAACTTGCCCAGGTGCCCAAGCGAGCGGAAGAGCACCTCCTGCATCGCGTCTTCTGCATCTTCCTGGTGACCACAGACCTTCATGCTGAAGGAGTAGACCGTATTCTGCAGCAGGCCAATCGCCTCTTCAATAGCTTCAGGAGTGTTGCGGCGCAGCAGGTCGGTTACTTGGATCAATTCAGGTCGCATCGCTTGGGTCACCGGCAGCACTCTCAGTATATTCCCTTGCTTGCGAGGTCCAGAACACTCCAATCAAATGGATATTTATCGCGCGCAATACGGCGTTCCGTCAAAGTTTTGCAGTGCGGCCTCAATCATCTGCAGGCAGATCGGCGATATCTTCTTCAGCCAATCCTGCTCCTCGCCGCATTCACCGTCTGCCCCGGCTGCCTGCCATGCGCGTAACAGCGCAAGCGCCAGGCCCATCTCCGCTCCAGGCCTGCTCTCCTCCAGCCGGAACATCTGTCTGTAGACCTCGTCCTGCGCCCGCTCTCCGCGATGGAACCGCGCATTCACTGGCCCGGAAGCACCCTTGCGCTCCCTCATAATATCTTCCCTCCCTGAACCAGCCAGGAGTACAGGCCTACTTCCGCACTTCCACCAGGATCGAAACCAGCTGAACGCAACTCCGTTATGGTCCGCAATGGATCTACTCTGTGGGCCAGGGGCGGGCCGTGTTCCGGCTCCACATCCGGTCTCCAATCCAGAATTGCAATTCTGCCGCCCAGCTTCAATACGCGCCACGCTTCCACCAGTACCGCCCCGCGGTCTTCGATCTCATGCCAGACATTTGCCAGAAAAAACAAGTCGCAACTCGATCCGGGCAGTCCTGTTTCATCGGCCTCTGCCTGAATAGGAATCACATTGGTCACACCCGCATCGCTCAGCTTTTCGCTGAGCCTTGCAAGCATCCCGGCCTGCGCGTCCACGGCATACACTTTGCCTTCCGCGCCGACGGCGCGTGCCAGCGGTAATGTGAAATATCCTGTGCCGGCACCCACGTCCGCAACTGCTTCGTCAGGTAGCAGGGTCAGCGCGCAAATCGCCTCCCCAGGTGGGAGCCACAGCAGGCGCGCTGGGTCGTCGAGTCGGGCAGCCTGGGATGCCGGAAACCGTTCGCCTGTCATGTTAGCCTTTCTGGACCGTAGAACAACTTGCGTCTTTCAAACCCATGGCGCGCAGAATCATCATGCCAGGACACCAATCGGTAAATGCCGACTGCAACAGATTGAGTCCCACGAATGCGGTCAGCCACAGCCAGTAGGCCGAAACGTAGTGCGCAAGAGCCAGCGATGCAAGTACGACCACGCCTGCCATCAGGCGTAGTCCGCGTTCTACGGTCATTGATTTTCTCCTTCAACAGTTGTGGGTTCACATGTAATCTCGTTTTCACTACCAGCGTGAACCATATAGTAGAGAATGGGAATTGTCGGCCACGACAGGAAGGTGGAAGCGACTGCGCCCGCGATCAGCGATACAGCAAGTCCCTGAAAAATCGGATCGGTAAGAATCACGCTGGCGCCCACCACCACAGCGGCTGCTGTCAGCAGCATGGGACGGAAGCGAATTGCGCCGGCGTCGATCACTGCTTCAGCCAGCGGTATTCCCTGGCGTCGCCGCAATTCGATAAAATCCACCAGGATAATCGAATTGCGCACGATAATACCCGCTCCGGCAATGAAGCCGATCATCGAGGTTGCAGTGAAGAACGCTCCCATCATCCAATGGGCCGGCAAAATGCCCACAAGCGTCAGCGGAATGGGAGCCATGATAATCAGCGGCACAATGAACGACCGGAACCAGCCCACCACAAGCACATAGATCAGCAGCAGCACCGCGGCAAACGCAATCCCCAGGTCGCGGAAGACCTCGATCGTAATTTGCCACTCGCCGTCCCATTTCATCGAGTAGTGGTCCGTGGACTTCGGCATCTCCGCGTTGTAGCGGGTCAGCGTATATCCTGCCGGCAGCGTCAGATGGTCCAGTTGCTTGTTCATCTTTAGAATCGCATAAACCGGGCTTTCTTCCGCTCCGGCCACGTCACCGGTCACATACACCACACGGCGCAGATTCTTGTGGTAAATGCTGCGCTGAATCGTCTCGTGGTCAATGGTCACCAGCTCCCGCAGCGAGACCATCGAGCCGTCCGCACCGGGCAGCCGGATGTTCTCCAGCCCCTGTTCTGAAGACCGGTCCGCGCGATCGAATTCCACCACGGCCGGAATGGGCTCCCGTGCCGATCCATCGTGCAGCAGTCCCACCTGCGTTCCTGAGAGCGCCAGCGCCAGCGCATGGGTTACATCGGAGACCGCAATCCCATGCTGCGCAGCCTTCACCTCATCCACATGGATCGACAATCTCGGCTGCGGATCCTCGACGTACCAGTCGGTATCCACCACACCCGGCGTGTGCTGGAAAATCGACTTGATTTGCTGCGCAACTCGCGTCTGCCCATCCAGATCGGGTCCATACACCTCGGCCACCAGGGTTTGAATCACCGGCGGTCCGGGGGGAACCTCGCTCACCTGGATGCGCGCGCCATACTGGCTTCCAACCGCATCCAGCAGCGGACGAAGCCGCTTGGCGATCTCATGGCTTTGAACGCTGCGCTGTTTTGCGGGCAGCAGGTTCACCTGGATGTCTGCCTGATTCGACTGGCGGCGCATATAGTAGTGGCGCACCAGACCGTTGAAGTTATACGGCCCGGACGTTCCGGTATACGTCTGGTAGTTCAACACATCCGGCTGGCGCGCAAGCTCGTCGCCCAGCGCTTGGGTAACGCGTGCGGTCTCTTCCAGCGGCGTGCCGTCGGGCATGTTGATCACTACCTGCAGCTCGCTCTTGTTGTCGAACGGCAGCATCTTCACGCGCACCAGTCCCAGCGGCACCAGCACCACTGAGAGCAGCAGTAGTACGGCTACTCCGATGAAAAACAGCGCCCGGTTTCGCGCGGAGTTGATCAGCGGCGTCATCACTCGTCGATAAATGCGGGTCCGCCAGTTTTCATGCTCCGGCTCCAGCAGGTGTGCTCCACCCAGATTCTTGCCCAGCAGTCGTATCGCCGCCCACGGCGAAACCACAAAGGCCACCATCAGAGAGAACAGCATTGCCGCGGAAGCACCCACCGGAATAGGCCGCATGTAGGGCCCCATCAGCCCGCGTACAAAGGCCATTGGCAGCACCGCCGCCAGAACGGCAAAAGTAGCCAGAATCGTGGGATTACCTACTTCGGCAACCGCCTCCACTGCGACATCCACGCAGGAACGGGTTCGATTCTCTGGCAATCGGAAGTGGCGCACAATATTCTCCACTACCACGATCGCGTCGTCCACCAGAATGCCTATGCTAAAAATCAATGCAAACAGCGTGACCCGGTTGATGGTATAGCCCAGAAAATAGAAGACTGACATGGTCAGCGCCAGCGTCACCGGAATAGCTAGCAGCACCACACCCGACTCGCGCCACCCTAGAAACAGCGCAACTAGAAATGTAACCGAGAGCGTCGCTAGCAGCAGATGCTCCAACAGTTCATCGGACTTGGCTTTCGCCGTCTCGCCATAGTTGCGCGTAGTCGTCACGGTCACGTCGTTGGGCAGTTGAACGCCCTGCATCTCGTGGACCCGCTTCAGCACGGCATTGGAAATATCGGTTGCGTTTGTGCCCTTGCGCTTGGCCACCGTGATGGTCACGGCGGGGTACCGGTTCGGAACCTGGTGCGCGCCCGCGCTCGCCTGGGTAGTGCCGAACAGTACATAGTTTGCCGGGTCTGAGGGTCCGTCCACAATCTTCTCCGCCACATCGCGCAGATACACTGGGCGGCCGTGATCCACGGCTACAACAACCGATTCTAGATCTTTCTCACTGTTGAATAAGTTACCGGCGTCCACGCGGATTTCACGGTTGTTTTCCGCAAAGCTACCCGCCTGCACGCTCGCATTCGCGGCCTGCAAGTGTCCCACAATCGCCAGTGGAGAAAGCCCGTAGGCATTGAGCTTTTCCGTGCTCAGCAGCACGCGCATCGTGCGTGGCAGCCCGCCAATCACCGCAGTCTCCGAGACATTGGAGATTTGATCGATGTTGTGCTGTACCTCGTCGGCAATCGCGCGAAGCTGATAGCCGTTGTAGTTTGCGCCCCACATCGTCAAGGCAAGAATGGGGACATCGTCGATGGAGCGGGCCTTGATCAGAGGCTGCGAAACTCCCGGTGGCATCCGATCGAAGTTCGAGTAGAGCTTGCTATAAACCCTGATCAGCGCATCTTCCTGCGGTGTGCCCACCAGGAAGCGCACAATCACCATGCTCTGGCCGGGGCTGGAGGTCGAATACACATACTCCACGCCTGAGATCTGATGCACCAACATCTCAATGGGCAACGTAACCCGCTGCTCTATCTCGGCAGGCGATGCACCCGGCATCGAGGTCGTGATGTCCAGCATCGGCACCAGGATCTGCGGATCTTCCTCGCGCGGTATGATCGCCACCGCGAAGATGCCAATAGCCAGTGACGCGGCAATAAACAGTGGCGTCAACTTTGAGTTGATAAAAGAGTGAGCCAGGCGTCCGGCAATTCCAAGTTCTTGCTTCATGGCTGGACCTCGATACGCTTACCGGCAAAGTCGCGGTCCGCGGGCGTATCCACAAGTTTTTCGCCGCCTGTGATGCCCGACAGTACCTCCACAAGATTGCCCTGCTCCGCGCCCAGCGTCAGATAACGAAGTTGTGCAATGCCCTGGCTGTCGAGGACATACACACAAGCCAGCGAGCCGCGCATAACAATAGCGGAGCGCGGAATAAGAATCGCCTGCCGGTCGCCATTGGCAAACTCCGCCGTTCCATACATGCCAGCTCGCACCAGGTTTGAAGCTGGCAAGTTAATCTTCACCATAAAGCTATGGCTGGTCGCGTCGGCGGCGGGGTCAATCTCCGCCACAGTTCCTGCCAGTGCTTGACCATTGCCGCCATTCACCGCAACCAGCACCTTCATTCCGTTGTGAACAGCTCCAATCGCCGACTCGTCCACCGTAGCCTGCAACTGCAGTGCTCCGGCCCGGTCCACTTGCAGCAGCGGCACGCCCGGCGAGGCCATCGTTCCAGGGTCGGCCATCCGCGAAGTCACCACTCCTGCAAAGGGCGCCAGCAACCGCGTATAGCTAAGCATGGTGCGTGCTCCGCTCTCCTGGGCCCGTGCCGCACCGGTCTGCGCGCGTGCCGCATCGAGTCTTGCCTCCGCTGCCTCAGCCCGTCGTGAAACCTCGTCCATCTCCTGCGGGCTTACGCTCTTTTCGGCCTGTAGCTGCCTGTAGCGGTCCAGAGTGCTGGCCGCCAGCCTGGCATCAGTTTGTGCGGCAACCTCTTCGCTTTGTGCAGCCTTCACCGCGGCCCGTGACTGGTCCATGGACGATTGCAGAGCCGCGCCATCAAGCACGGCCAGCGTTTGCCCGGCCCGCACGCTGTCTCCCTCGCGCACCAGAACCTGCCGAATGCGCCCCATCACCTGCGCAGAAATTATCGCCGTCTCCCGCGCGTGAACGGTCCCCGTCGAACGCACGTTCTGAGTCACTTGCTGCTGCTGGCTTGTAACCACTCGCGCCTGCATGGTCTCTACAGCCGCCGGTGCAGCGGACTCGCCACTGTGACAACCGGCCATCATCGCCGCGGATACGGCTATCAAACTTGCTCCTAGCAGAACCTTCATTGCAATTCCTCCGCCGCATCGGGAGTCAGCGTCCCTGTCACGTAAAGCATTTCGGCATACGCCGTGGCATTGCCATAAACGGCATGCCAGTAGCTCGACTGGCTCTGCCGCTCGGCATCCTCGGCGCGCAGCAGGTCGGTAATCGTTGCAAGCCCCGCGCTGTAGCGGTTCTTGAGTATGCGCAAACTCTCGGCTGCTTGATCCATCGCGGCCCGCGCCGTCTCCAGTGAAAGCGCCGCAGTCTGCAGATGGATGTGCGCCTGGCTTACCTCCAGCCGCATGTGCTGCTGAGAGGCGGCCACTTGAGCGTCGAGCCGCTGCTTGGCGGCGCTCTGTATCGCAAGCTGGCTGCGTTTGCCAAAGGGCAGAATGTCGATGCCTATCTGCACGCCAGCTACCCAGTTGTTCCCCCCGGCGCTGGTCAGCGAGCCCCGGTCCTCTTCCCAGTTGCCGTACGCGCTCACCTTGGGTCCGAAATCCGACCTAGCAGCTCCCACCGCCGAAGCCTGCGCAGACTGCGCCTGCCCCAGCGACTTCAGGTCCGGCCGCATCTTCGCCGCCATCTCCAGTTCCTGCCCCAGCGGTTGCTGTGTAAACGTGTGCGGCTCAATAGGCTTCAGCTTCGTCGCCTGCAGCTCCGGCGCTCCCATCGCCTCGCGCAACTGCGCCCAGGCTAGCTCCAGACCTCCCTGCGCCGCAATCAACTCTTCCTTGCGCGCGGCCACATTCACCTGGGCAGACATCAGGTCCGATTCCACTGCCAGCCCTGCCTTCACATGGTCCGCTGCCGAGCTCTCCAGTGCCGCCGCAGTCTCCTGCTCATGCTCGGCCACCGCGATATTGCGTTGCGCGTATAGCACCGCCTGGTATGCTCCCACCACACGGAAGACAATCTGTTGGTCCACAGCTTTGGCCGATGAAGCGGAGCTTGCCTTGAACAGATCGGCGCGGCGAATCTCCCGCTGAGTCTTGAACGAGTCGAACGCCATCCACGACCCGGAAAAGCGCGTAGAAAAATTGCCCAGTGGCTGCGGCCGGTTCAATGCATTCAGATCGAAGTCAGCTTGCGTAAATTGCCGCTGTCTCAGCCGCGAACCGAATGCATATACTGGGTCGTTACCGCGCGTAATTTCTTCGGTGAACTTCAGTTGCGGCAGCAGTTGAGTGCGCGCCATCGTGGCCGATGCCTTGGCTTCCTGGCCGCCAGCCCGAGCCATAGCGGCATCGGGGCTTTGCCCCAGTGCCTGATCGATGGCTTGCCGAAGCGTCAGTGGCTCTTGCGCCGTGGCAGCCAATCCTCCCATAAGCATTAGGAGGAAGATGCCTAGAATTTGATAAAAACTGGAAATCATGGGGTCAAATGTCCTTGGGTTCTGCATTCATACAATTAAAGTCTTAAAATCCGGAATCCGTTACAAAAATAGATGAAATCAGTTTCTTTCGTCGCCATCGATTCGTAGAAACTCTCTTAATAACTCAGCATTTTGAAAAGGACGCAGTCTGACAGCCGGCTGAAAGATTCTGTATGAGCCCCTGTCCTGAAAGGGCAGGCCTTACCCATGCGCAACCGCAACAAAAGAGATGATGGTCTTTAGCGACTACGTGAGAATTCGAGAGAACACTTGATTTTGGACGGCGTATGGGCGACAAGCGAGTATGTCTCGATACAAGTCTTACAATCGTGATCCGGCTTATTTATTGCCGCCGAGTATGCGGAATGAGTTGGGGAAGGTACATCTCTGTTTCTTCGTTCGACGCGTTGTGGCGCTGTTGATCTGAGCGTATGTGAGCAGTCCTACAGCGCCGAGGGCGGTTTGCTGTACGCGCCAGAGATGATGTTGAGCATGTGGCTTTACGCCTACGCGTTGGGCATCACCAGCGCGCGCCAGGTGGAGCGGCGTTTGGTGGAGGATCTGCAACTGCACTATCTGGCTAGGCTCGTGGGGCGCGGGTGGATAGCTGGTTGCTGGTCGCCATCTCAGACGCCATCTCATCGTGGCCCAGCGGGTGACGCGGAACGCTGCCGACAACGACTCGCTGATTCCCATGGCGAGCGGGTCGCCAGCCAGTGCGGCCAGATGTCTGAACGGTTATTTGCCGATAGCGGCTACTTTTCCAACGCCGACATCAACTAGTTGGAGCAACGCAAAATCGATGGAGACGTGCCGGATTCCAATCTGGCTTGCGCATTGAACCTGGGCCTTCCGTGCCGCACTCGAGCCAGCACCGCAGCGGATCGCGGGATGCGCGCCAAACTGCGATGCGCTTCCAGACTGGCTGCTTACACCCGACGAAAAGCCATCGTTGAACCAGTCTTTAGAGTGCTAAGACAGCAACGCGGCATGTGTTAGTTCTAAGTGCGGACTGAGCCGTGTCGGAAATGAGTCTACTCTTTCTAACATCGCTTTCAACATCACCCGCATGCACGCCAGCGGCGTAGCTTGACCCAAACCAAAATCGACTATCCAACAAAAACACACGAAAATAGCCGCACGGAAAGAAAAGCTCGCCGAAATAATCCCGCATAGGAAATACAAACTGCGTTTTCACGCATATACTAGAGCGTTTTAGCAAATAGTGTAGACTGTATTTGGCGAGAGTCCGCGACGAA
>VFSW01000865.1_pt1 | contig 44708 bp, 42 predicted proteins | sample 5358111 | NCBI WGS metagenome assembly VFSW01 (sample SAMN11554181, study PRJNA540505) | mine drainage metagenome | isolation source: sediment from site ElyBrook_90M | place: USA: Ely Copper Mine, Vershire, VT | collected 2017
ACGTGCGAATTCGTGAAGACGTGGACGGCGGCACCCCGACCGTCATCGCCGAACCGGACAGCAAGCGCGCCGCGGCCTATTTTGCGATGGCCCGCCGGGCGGCCGCCCGGTTGTCGGTCCTCAACAAGGACTACAGCCGCGCGTTTCCGAAGATCACGGTCGAAGCGAACTGATGAGCATCAAGAGCGACCGCTGGATACGTCGCATGGCGGCGGGCCAGGGCATGATCGAGCCGTACTGTCCGGAACAGGTGCGCGTCGCCGCCGGCCAGAGAATCGTCTCCTACGGCACCTCGAGCTACGGCTATGACGTTCGGTGTGCGGACGAATTCAAGATATTCACGAACATCAATTCAACGATCGTCGATCCGAAGAATTTCGACGAGAAGTCCTTCGTCGATTTCAAGGGCCCGGTCTGCATCATCCCGCCGAATTCATTCGCGTTGGCGAGCACCGTCGAGTATTTCAGGATACCGCGCAGCGTGCTGACGGTTTGCCTCGGCAAATCGACTTACGCGCGCTGCGGCATCATCGTCAACGTGACGCCGCTCGAGCCGGAATGGGAAGGCCACGTAACGCTCGAGTTCTCGAACACGACGCCGCTGCCGGCGAAGATCTACGCGAACGAAGGCGTCGCACAGATGCTGTTCTTCGAGTCCGACGAGGTCTGCGAGACCTCGTATCGCGATCGCGGTGGCAAGTACCAGGGCCAGCGCGGAGTGACGCTGCCGAAAACCTGAGCGGTCCGGCGGGTCGATGGTTAGAGTCAGCGCGACAGCCGTTGTATGCGCATGGCGAATTCCGTGTTGCCGCCGCGGGTGCGTATCGCTTGCACCGGAACGAAGCCGAGCGATGGTGCGAACCACATCGTCAGCACGCGGTCTCCCCCCGGTCGCCGGCTCGTGACGACCATCGTCGCGAGCTCGCCGAGGGCGGTGTGGATGCGGGTTTCACCGACGAGCTGGTAGTCGAAATCCTTGATCTGATCCTTGTCGATGATCCAGAACTTCGCCGGCAGCCTGCCTTCTCGCAGATCCTGCATGACCTGGATCTGGATGGACATGATGTCCTGAGTGCCGTCTTTCAGATCGAGATCCACCGGCTTGCCGGAGACCGTGCCACTGACCCGCCCGCGGCGCCAGTCGAAGGCCAGGTGCATCCGTGTCGAGCCGTCATCGGCTTCATAGGTGTCGGGGCGGACGTCGGCACCTTCGACGGTGAGCCAGCTTTTCTGGACGACGTCATGCCGGTAGAAAAGGGCAAATCTTCCGCTGTCACTTCTTCGCCTGGTTGATCTGAACTGGCGGGGGCCCGGGCCCTGCTGGAGCTATAGATCGCTCACGCCGACGCTGATGCTCTTCCATTGCGCCAGATAATGCGCCGCGAACGGCGCCGGGGCGGGCGGCCCGTTGGTCGCCGCCTGGGCGGTGCAACAGGTAAGTGCCGCGGCCATTGCCAGTCGTTTCATCATGCCGCGTCCTGCCCGCCATCGAATTGCGCCAGCTGCAACGGGCTGGCGAGAGCGTGGCCGTCGAACCATGCCTTGCCGTCGCGGCAGGCGAGGCGTCCCTCGCAAACCCAGCGCGCCGCGAGCGGATACAGCCGGTGCTCGAGCTCGAGGACCCGCGCGGCGAGCCGTGCCTCGTCCTCGCCGCGGCCGACATCGAGGCGTCCCTGCAGCACGGCGGGACCGGCGTCGAGCTGTGCGCTCACGAAGTGCACGGTCGCGCCGTGTTCGAGGTCGCCTTCGGCGAGGACGCGCCGGTGTGTGTGCAGCCCCGGGTATTTCGGCAACAGCGAGGGGTGGATGTTCAGTATGCGCCCGGCGAAGGCATCCACGAACGTCGGCGCAAGGATGCGCATGAAGCCGGCGAGCGCAATCAGGTCTGGGGCGCGGCGCCCGACCTCGGCGGCCAGTTCTGCGGCGTAAGAATCGCGGTTGCCGTTTGGGCGCGGCGCGATTACCCCGGTCTCGATGCCCAGATCGCCTGCGGTCGCGAGTCCAGGCGCTTGCGGCCCATCGGCGAGCACGGCCACGACCTGGTAGGGGCTGTTCGTCTCGCGGCCGCTCTGCACCAGGGCGCGCATGTTCGAGCCGCGCCCGGAGATGAGCACCACGACGCGCCTTTGCGTGTGGGCCGCGCTCACGCGATCACGACGCCGCGCCCGCCGAGCCGCACCTCGCCGATCAGGGTCGCCGCCTCGCCCGCCGCGCGCAAACTCGCGAGCGCCCGATCGGCATCCTCGGCGGCCACGTGTACGGTCATGCCGATGCCGCAGTTGAACACCCGCAGCATCTCGGACTCCTCGACGTTACCCTGGGACTGCAGCCAGTCGAACAAGGGATCGCGCGGCCAGGCCGCCCGATCGAGCACGATCTCCATGCCCTCGGGCAGCACCCGCGGCAGATTCTCCACCAGGCCGCCGCCGGTCACATGGGCCATGGCATGCACCGGCACCTGACGCAGCAATTCGAGCAAGGGGCGCACGTAGATGCGCGTCGGCGCCAGCAGCCGGTCGATCAGTGCGGTGCCCTCGAGATCGGCGTCGAGGTCCGCGCCGCTGCGTTCCAGAATCCTGCGGATCAGGGAGAACCCGTTCGAATGCGCGCCGGAGGAGGCGAGCCCTATCACGACGTCACCGGCCCGGGTCGCGCTTCCATCGATGATCGCATCCTTCTCTACGATGCCGACGCAGAACCCCGCCAGATCGTAGTCGCCGCCGTGGTACATGCCGGGCATCTCGGCAGTCTCGCCGCCGACGAGTGCGCAACCGGCCTGCACGCAGCCGGCGGCGATGCCGGCGATCAGCCGTTCGCCTGCATTCACGTCGAGCTTTCCGGTTGCGTAATAGTCGAGGAAGAACAGCGGTTCGGCGCCTTGCACCACGACGTCGTTCACACACATCGCGACCAGGTCGATGCCAACGGTGTCCGGGCGGTCGCAATCGATTGCGAGTCGCAGCTTCGTGCCGACTCCATCGGTGCCGGACACGAGCACCGGTCGTCGGTACCGGTCGAGCGGCACCTCGACGAGGGCGCCGAATCCGCCGATCCCGCCGAGCACCTCGCGTCGCAAAGTGCGGCGCACGTGCGGTTTGATCCGTTCGACGAGCTCGTCACCGGCATCGATGTCGACGCCGGCGTCGCGATAAGTCACGGGCGCTCGTTCGGTCATGTGGCTTCCTTCAGCACGCAAGCGGGTGAGCCGGCGCGGCGGGCCGGCATGCTGTGGTATTTTACACGAGGGTTGAGCCCGTGCTGTGCGATCGGAACATGATTCGAAACCGACAATCTTGCTCTGCTTTCTACCTGCGTCTGCTGTGGGCGGCGATCTGCCTGCTGGGTGGCGTATGGCATGCGCGGTCGGCGTCGGCCGAGGCGCAGGAGAACCTCTACCAAGTCGCGGTGCCGGTGACCGATCGCTCCGACGCGAGCCGTGAGGCGGGTTTCCAGGCGGCGATGAAGGTCGTCTTGATTCGCGTCACCGGCAGACTCTCGGCCGGTAACGATGCCGCCTATTCGGGCCTGGTCACGGCCGCGGACCGTTACGTTCAGCAGTACCGCTATGCACCGGACGGCCGCCTCGTCGTCGGATTCGACGGGGGCGCGGTCGAGCGCTGGCTGGCCGCGGCGGGCGCGCCGGTCTGGGGGCGCACGCGACCGGTGACGTTCGTGCTGCTGACGGTGGCAAACGGCCCATCGGTGAGCGTGATCACCCGCAAGGACACTTCGGACCTGAAAGCGGCGATCGACGCGCAGGCCGATGAGCGCGGGATCGTGCTCGAGTGGCCTGGTGCGCAGGAGTTGCAGACCGACGGTCTGGCCGGCGCGGCGATTCTTCAGGCCGATCCCCTCACGCTCGCGGCGATCGCCAAACGACAGGGCGCCGATGCGCTGCTGATCGGACATGCGGGCGACTCGAGCGCGACGGCCGAGGTGCAGTGGCTGTTTCAGTTTCAGACCCAGGACAGCCAGACCGACGGCACGGTCGCCGGGGTGAATCTGGCCGCGGACAGTTACGCGGCGATTTACGCGGTCAGCGGCGCTTATACGCCGGTGGATGTCGACGTGGACGGCATCAAGAACCTCAGCGCCTATGCGAGCGTTCAGAAGCTGTTCGAGTCGATGACGCCGGTATCGCACGTCGCGGTGCTGGCCCTGCACGGGGACACCGTGCGCTTCGAACTCGACGCCCGCGGTGGTGCGGTACCGCTCGAGCGTACGCTGGCGTTGAGCGGTCAGCTGCAATTGGAGTCGGCGACGGGCCCGGCGGGCGTCCTGCGCTTTCACTTGCGCCGCTAACGCGATGGGTGCCCGCCCGAGTGTGTGGCTGCGCCAACTGCCCAATCTGATCAGCGTGGGCCGTCTTGTGCTGATTGCGCCGATCGCCGTGGCGCTCCTGCACCGGAACTGGCCGGTGGCGATCGCGATGTTCGGCATCGCCGCGCTCTCCGACGGGGCGGACGGCTTTCTCGCCAAGCGTTTCGGTTGGCAGTCGAATATCGGTGCATTGCTCGACCCGGCCGCGGACAAGCTGCTGGTGGCCTGCGTATTCGTGGTTCTCGCAGTGGGCGGCAGCGTGCCGCTGTGGCTGATGGCGGCCGCGCTCGGCCGCGATCTGGTCATCGTCTGTGGGGCGCTCGCTTATCGGCTGCGTTTCGGTCCGCTTAAGGTACGGCCGAGCCTCGTCAGCAAGATCAACACCCTGTGCCAGATGCTGTTCCTGCTCTGTGTCGTCGTCCGGCGCGAGATCGACCTGCCGCCGGCCTGGGTCGAGACCTCTCTCGGTGCATTGACCTTTGCGACCATCAGCACAAGCGGCCTGGATTATGTCATCACCTACGGGTGCAGGGCCAAGACGTGAGGCAGCTGCCGCTCGGGGTCAAGCTGCGCGACGAGGCGACGTTCGAGAACTTCGTGGTCGGCCGCAACGCCGAACTCATCGCCGCGCTCGCCGACGGGCACGCACCGGTCGTCTGGCTCTGGGGGCCGAGCGGCTCGGGGAAGACGCATTTGTTGCAGGCCACGTGTGCCGTCGTCGGCGGGGCGGCGGCCTATCTGCCTCTCGGCGAGGGCGCTCTGCTGCCGCCACAGGCACTCGCCGGCTACGAAACCTCCGGGCTTCTGTGCCTCGACGATGCCGATTCGGTTGCCGGTGATTTGACCTGGGAGGCGGCGCTGTTCGAACTTTATAACGCCTGTGCCGACCTGCATACGCGGGTGATCTTCGCCTCCCGCGCCGCACCGCGCGCGCTGGGCTGGGCGCTTGCGGACTGGCGCTCGCGCGCGTCCGCCGGCGTCGTCTACCAGTTGTACGAACTCGACGAGGCCGGTCGCGTCGAGGCGCTGCGCCGGCGCGCGGCGCGACGAGGTATCGAGCTGCCGGTGGAGACGGTCGAGTATCTGATGAAGCGCACCGCGCGGGATCTGCGCTCCCTATTGGCGGTACTCGACGCCTTGGACGACGCTTCGCTCGCGGCGCAACGGCGCCTGACCGTGCCGTTCATACGCTCGGCGCTCGAGAAATTCGCAGATACGCCACCATAGCGACGAACCAGGCGAACACCAGCAGCAAGCTGGCGCCCGCCACCCAGCGGGCGGCCGGGTTCGCGAGCAACTCGGTCAGCGTAAAGACTAGATAGGGGATGGCGAACAGCGTTGCCCACGCGTAGGTGTGCCGGCGCCCGATGATCAGCCCGCGAAGCGGTGCCAGCAACGGCAAGCTTGCGGCAACGCACAATAGCCAAGGATAGCCGGCGTTGATCCATAGCAAGAGGCTCATGCTGACCGCGGCCCACAGGCCGATCGTCACCCGGCGAGCCGACCGCGCCGCCTTGCCTTGCATCGGCTGCGGTGCAGGCTCACTCATCGCGGTGCAGCTTCGCGGCCAGAGCGGCGACGCGTTCGCCGAGCGCACGTGCAAGTTCGCGTTCGGCATCGGATAACTCCGTGGTGTTGCCTACGCCGGCGACGTGACTTGCCCCATACGGCGTGCCGCCGCTGCGGGTCGTGCCGAGAGCGGCCTGCGAGAACGGCAATCCGACGATGTACATCCCGTGATGAAGCAGCGGCAGCATCATCGACAGCAGGGTCGATTCCTGACCGCCGTGCAGGGTCTGAGTCGACGTGAACACGCCGGCCGGCTTGCCCTCCAGGGCGCCCGAAAGCCACAGACCGCTCGTGCCGTCGAGGAAGTACTTCAGGGGCGCCGCCATGTTGCCGAAGCGGGTCGGGCTGCCGAGCACGAGCCCCGCGCAGCGTTCCAAGTCCTCGAGGCTTGCGTACGGCGGACCCTCGTGCGGTACGGCCGGATCCGGCCGATCGATGGTCGCGCTCACCGCCGGAACCGTGCGCAATTTTGCGCGCATGCCGGGCACGCTCTCGATGCCGTGGCAGACGTGTCGTGCCAGGGCTGCCGTGCCGCCTTGGCGGGAATAATACAAAACCAGGATTTCATTCATCGCTGTTCCTTAGTGTGTTCGCGATCGCCCCGGCGAATCTGCGGCGATGATGCAACGCTGTCCCACGAGTGCTTGCGCGCCGCTTCGCAAGCTGCGGTTTGACGACCTCGAGCGCTATTGCTAGTGTCCGGCCTCGACCATGCCGCGTTCGACCGCACTCTTGATCGGCCTAATCTGTCTCTCCGGCTGTCAAGTCGCTCCTGTCCAAGAAATGAGCGACGCACGACAGGCGATCGAGGCTGCCCGGTTCGCGGGCGCGGAACAGCGCGCACCGAAGGAACTGCGGGCCGCCCAAGAGGAGATCGCGAGCGCCCAGCGGCATCTGCAGGCCCAACAGTACTCACGGGCACGCGATGATGCCCTCGAGGCGAAACGGCGCGCGACGATCGCGCTCTCGAACGCCGAGCGGGTGCCGAAGGTGCCGCCCTGAGGGCGCGGCCGCTAGAATCGCCACTTATTCTGCCAGCGGGACATCACCAACTCCGGATAGGCGATGTGCCCGTCACTGCCGTTGTAGCTCTCCAGCGCCCGGATCCAATTGTGGTTCTCCTCGCGCAGGTAGTGGCGCAGGATTTCGCAGCCCATGCGGATGTTGGCGCCGATCCGCACCAGGTGATTCTGGACGCCGAGTTGCCGCGGCCAAAATGGCATGACCTGCATCATGCCGACCGCGCCGACGCGTGAGACCGCGAACTGATCGAAGTGGCTCTCCACGGCGATCATCGCGAGCACCAGTCCGGGCGGAAGCCGCAGGTGCGGGTCGCGTTTCGCTTCGCAGTACACATCGTCCAGGATCTTGATCCGTTCGGCATAGGATCGCACGTAGGGTCGTAGGCGCGGCTCCATGCTCTTGTGCCAGACTTGCTCGGTGAACCGGTCCGTGTAGCACTGCCGGGTGTCGAGGATCCGCCTCAGAAGGGCTTTCAGCGTCGGTCGTGGAGCCTCGTCGGCCCTGGCCGATCCAGCCGCCGCCGCCAGCAGCGCGCACGCCAGAATCGCCGTCAGCGCAGCAGCGCAGGGCGCGTCGGGGTGGCGGCCACGAGGGCGCATACGCTCAGGCCGCGGACCTGCCCTGCACGTGCCGTACGGCTTCGCCGAGCGGTATCTGTACCGCGGCACTGTCGCGGCGGTGGCGATACTCGATGGTTCCGGCGGCCAGGCCGCGTTCACCCAGCACATAGCGATGCGGGATCCCCAGGAGTTCGGAGTCGGCGAACTTGACACCGGCACGCGCGTCGCGGTCGTCGAGCAGCACGTCGAAACCGGCGGCGGTGAAATCGCGGTACAAGGCGTCGGTGGCCTCGCGCAGCGGCTCGGATTTTTGATAGCTGAGCGGCACCAAAACGACCTGGAAGGGCGCGATCGCCTCCGGCCATACGATGCCGTTCGCGTCGTGGTTCTGCTCGATGGCGGCCGCAACCACGCGGGTCACGCCGATGCCATAGCAACCCATGTACATCGTGACGTTCTTGCCCTGTTCGTCGAGCACCGCGGCGCCCATGGCCTCGCTGTATTTGCGGCCGAGCTGGAAGATATGGCCGACCTCGATGCCGCGCGCGATATTCAGCCGGCCGCGACCGCCGGGACTCGGGTCCCCGGCCACGGCGTTGCGGATGTCGAGTCCTTCCGGCACGGCAAGATCCCGGCCCCAGTTGACGCCGGTGAAATGCTGGTCTTTCTCGTTGGCGCCGCAAACGAAGTCGGCGAGGCAGGCCGCCGCGTGGTCGACGTAAATCCGCCCCGGGAAACCCACCGGTCCGAGAGATCCGGGCTCGGCGCCGGTCGCCTCGCGAACGCGCTCGGCGCTCGCCATGCGCAGCGGGTTGGCGACGCCGGGCAGCTTCTGTGCCTTGAGCGCGTTCAGTTCGTGGTCTCCGCGCACCACCATCGCCACCACGGCGCCGTCGACGCCGTCGACGATCAGCGTCTTCACGCAGCGTGCTGCTTCGACGCCGAGGAAAAGGCAAAGATCGGCCATGGTGCGCGCGCCCGGCGTCGCGACTTTCGTGAGCGGCTGTGTCGGCGCGCCTCGCGCCGCCGCCGGTGCGACTGCCGCGGCGAGCTCGAGGTTGGCGGCATACTCATCGCCGTCCGAGAAGGCGATGGCATCCTCGCCGGAATCGGCCAGGACGTGAAATTCCTGCGATGCCGTGCCGCCGATGCTGCCGCTGTCGGCATCCACCGCGCGAAACTTCAGGCCGAGGCGGGTGAAGATCCGGCCGTACGCCTCGAACATCAGCCGGTAGCCCTCGGCGAGGCTCGCCTCGTCGGCGTGAAACGAATAGGCGTCCTTCATCAGGAACTCGCGCGCGCGCATCACACCGAACCGGGGACGGATTTCGTCGCGGAATTTCGTCTGGATCTGGTAGAAATTCACCGGCAGCTGCCGGTAGCTGCGCAACTCCCGGCGGGCGATGTCGGTGATGACTTCCTCGTGCGTGGGGCCGTAGGCGAATTCCCGGTCATGCCGGTCCTTGAAACGCAGCAACTCCGGACCGAATTCGTTCCAACGGCCCGATTCGCGCCAGAGTTCGGCCGGTTGGACCGTAGGCATGGACAATTCGAGCGCCCCGGCGCGGTCCATCTCCTCGCGAATGATCCGCTCGACCTTGCGCAGGGTGCGCAGGCCGATCGGCATCCAGGTGTACAGGCCGGCCGCGAGGCGGCGGATCATGCCGGTGCGCAGCATCAACTGGTGGCTGACGACGTCGGCGTCCGCGGGGACTTCCTTGAGCGTGGGTATTGGGTATTGGGATAGTCGCATGGCCGCCTATCTTACATGAGGCCCCCTGGTATCATGGCATCCTATGGACGAGGAGCCGAGCAACGTGGATGACGAGGGGGAAGCCGGCGAGGGCGCCGAAGACCCACGCCTCAAGCCGCGCGGAGTGTACTGGCTGCCGAATCTGTTGACGACCGGAGCGCTGTTCGCCGGTTTCTACGCGATCGTGGCCGCCATCGACCTGCATTTCGAGAAATCCGGCATCGCGGTGTTCGTCGCCATGGTATTTGACGGCATGGACGGCCGGATTGCGCGTTGGACCCACACCGAGAGCGCCTTCGGCAAGGAGTACGACAGCCTCTCGGACATGGTCTCGTTCGGGCTCGCCCCGGCCATCGTCACCTACCAATGGGGAGTGGCACGCGTCGCCGAGTACGGTCCGGTGTGGAGGCGTCTCGGCTGGCTCGTCTGTTTTTTCTACGCGGCGGCCGCGGCGCTGCGCCTGGCCCGATTCAACTCCCGCATCGCGACCCAGGATAAGAACTATTTCGAAGGCTTGCCGAGTCCCTCGGCCGCCGCGATCGTCGCCGCGCTCGTCTGGCTTGCGAGCGATCGAACGAATATCGGCCTGCCCGGCCTGTTGCTCGCCTTCATCGTCACCGCCTGTGCCGGGGCGCTGATGATCAGCCGATTTTCGTTTCACAGTTTCAAACAGGTGGACGTTGGTGCGCGTGTGCGTTTCACGCACATTCTCTTCGTGCCGCTGTTCTTCGTGCTGCTCGCGGTCTGGCCGCCGGTCACCCTGCTGATCGGCTTCGGCGGCTATGCCCTCTCGGCACCCACCGTCTGGGCCGTGCGCAAGCTTCGGCGACGCTCGCGCGGGTCCGCCCCGAACGCATGAATCCCGCCTTGCGCAAGGCCTACCTGCGGGCCATGCAGATCGACACTTGGGTGGCGCGAAGCGCGCTCGCGCCCGAGAGCGACGCCGACTGGCCGCGGCTCGAGGGCCTGGTGGCGGCCTGTCGTCGCTGTGCCCTGTGCGAGACCCGCACGCAGACCGTGTTCGGCGTCGGCGATCGCCGGGCCGAATGGTTCGTGGTGGGTGAGGCGCCGGGCGCGCAGGAGGACCGGCAGGGCGAACCGTTCGTCGGCCCCGCCGGGCAATTGCTCAACGCGATGCTGCGTGCGATCGGCCTGGCGCGCGAGCGGGTGTTCATTGCCAACGTGTTGAAGTGCCGGCCGCCCGGCAATCGCGATCCGCTGGCCGGCGAGGCCGCCGAATGTCTGCCGTATCTCGAGCGCCAGATCGCGCTCGTGCGTCCGAGGATCATCCTGGTGGTCGGACGCATCGCTGCGCAGAACCTGCTCGGCACCGATGAGCCGCTGGCGCGACTGCGCGGCCGCCTGCACCGCTTCGGTGCCGAGGGCCGGCCGACGGTCGTCACCTACCACCCGGCCTACCTGCTGCGCACGCCGGCGGACAAGGCAAAAACCTGGCAAGACCTGTTGTTTGCCCGTGAGGTTGCATCGCGTGGCTAGCGTGAAGTACGAGGAATACCTGCCCGACGCGCAGATCCGGCCGATGCATGAATTCGACGTGCCGGTGGTGATCGCGATCGAACGGGCCGGGTATGGGTTTCCCTGGAGCGAGGGGATATTCCGCGATTGTTTGCGGGTCGGCTATATCTGCCGGGTGGTCGACGTCGAGGGTACGATGGCCGGTTACGGCATCATGTCGACCGGCGCCGGTGAGGCCCACATCTTGAACGTCTGCATGCGCGAACAATTCCGCGGCCGCGGACTTGCGCGCCGCTTGATGCTGCACCTGCTCGAACGGGCGCGCGCCGCCGGCATGCGCGAGGCCTTTCTAGAAGTGCGGCCATCGAATACGATAGCCGGCCATCTGTACGCGACGCTCGGCTTCGAAAAGGTGGGAATGCGCCGCGGCTACTACCAGGCGGCCCAGGGCCGCGAAGACGCCGCGGTCCTGCGGCTTTCATTGGATTGCGGACCGAATTGACCTCCACGATGACCGATCTCGAGCGTGAAATATCACGCCGGCGCACCTTTGCGATCATCTCGCACCCGGACGCCGGCAAGACCACCTTGACCGAGAAGCTGCTGCTGTTCGGCGGGGCGATTCAGATGGCCGGTGCCGTCAAGGGGCGCAAGGCCACACGGCACGCGACCTCCGACTGGATGCGCCTCGAACAACAACGCGGGATCTCCGTGACCTCCTCGGTGATGCAGTTCCCCTTTGAAGGCCGCATCGTCAATTTGTTGGACACGCCGGGTCACGAGGACTTCTCCGAGGACACCTACCGCACGTTGACCGCGGTGGATTCGGCGCTGATGGTGATCGATTGCGCGAAGGGTGTCGAGGAGCGCACGATCAAGCTGATGGATGTCTGCCGGCTGCGCGACACGCCGATCATGACCTTCGTGAACAAGCTCGACCGCGACGGCCGCGCGCCGATCGAGCTGCTCGACGAGATCGAACGGGTGCTGAAGATCGAATGTGCTCCGATCACCTGGCCGATCGGCATGGGCCGCGATCTGCTCGGCGTCTATCATCTTCTCGAGGATCGCATCTATCTCTACCTGGCGGCCGGCAAGGGACGGGTCGGCAGCCACGAGACGATCGACGGTCTGCAGAGTGAGGCGGCCCGTGAATATCTCGGTGCGCGCCACCCGGCGTTCGTCGAGGAAGTCGAACTGGTGCGCGGCGCGAGCCCGCGCTTCGAACTCGCCCGGTACCGGGCCGCGCGTCAGACACCGGTGTTCTTCGGTTCGGCGGTCAATAATTTCGGAGTTCGCGAACTGCTGGCCGCGTTCGCCGAGCACGCGCCGGGGCCACTGGCCAGACCGACCTTGCAGCGCCTCGTCGCGGCCAGTGAGCCGAAGCTGAGCGGCTTCGTGTTCAAGATCCAGGCGAACATGGATCCCGGTCATCGCGACAGGATCGCCTTCATGCGCCTTTGCTCGGGGCGTTACGTCAAGGGCATGCGCCTGCGCCACGTGCGGCTCGCGAAGGAAGTGCGCGTCGCCGATGCGTTGACGTTCCTCGCGGCGGACCGCAGCCAGGCCGAAGAGGCCTACGCGGGCGACATCATCGGGCTGCACAACCACGGCACCATCAACATCGGCGACACGTTCAGCGAGGGCGAGGCGCTCACGTTCACCGGCGTGCCGAATTTCGCGCCGGAGATGTTCCGCCGCGCCGTGCTGAAGGATCCGCTGCGGATGAAGGCGCTGCAAAAGGGACTCTCGCAGTTGTGCGAGGAGGGGGCGACGCAGTTGTTCAAGCCGCTTCGCAACAACGACCTGCTGCTTGGCGCGATCGGGCAGCTGCAATTCGAAGTCGTCGCGTTCCGGCTGCAGGACGAATACGGCGTGCAATGCGTGTTCGAGACGATCAACGTCGCGCTCGCCCGCTGGGTCCGCAGCGGCGACGCGAAGCGCTTCGCGGAGTTTCGCGAGAAGGCCTACGAGCACCTTGCGCTCGACCACGCCGGCGAACTGGTCTACCTCGCCCCCACGCGCATCAACCTGGAGTTGACGGCGGAGCGCTGGAAGGACGTCGAGTTCCTGAGGACGAGGGAGAACCTCGCGGCCTGAAGGCGCGCACCGCGGCCTTGAAGGCGCGTACGCGCCGCGGCGCGGCTGCCGCGCCATAGCGCAATGCCGCGTATTCGCGGCACAGACGACCGATGCGTCCGCCGAGATCGGGGCGGGCCACGGCGACCCGGCGGGCGTAATCTTCGGGCCCTTCGTGCGCGTGTCGCGCCAGTCCGATCCGCGCAAGACGCGCCGAGAGCATCGCGAAGGCCCGCTGCAGATCGTCGCGCGGCCGCGCCCGCAAGTCGCGTCGCGCGAGCCATGCGAGCCAGAGAAAGCCGAGCGCGAGCGCTGCGGCCATCGCGGCGGCGAGCTTGGCCGCATCCGCATCGGACACCCGCAGCCGCCCGAGCAGCGCGGCTTGCGCGCGCGGCCCGTAGTGCAGGATCCGCTCGCGCCAGAGCGTGCGCATGGCGTCGATTCGCAGCGCGAATTGCGACAGCCACGATGCGCCGCGGCCGCCGGCGAATGCAAACGAGCCCGGTGTCCGGTCCCCATCGCGCAAGGCCGGATCGACCCGCTGCGGCGCGATCGCCGCCGTTGGATCGATGCGCAGCCAGCCGCGGCCGGCGATCCATACCTCGTCCCAGGCGTGCGCATCGCTTTGCCGGACGAGCCAGTCGTCGGCGAAGGGGTTGAACGTGCCGCCGAAATAGCCGGTGACGACGCGCGCCGGGATGCCGGCGTCACGCATCAGGACCGCGAACGCCGATGCGTAGTGTTCGCAAAAGCCGCGCTTGGTGTCGAACAGGAACTCATCGACCGGGTTGCGGCTGAGCAGCAGCGGCGGGGTCAAGGTGTAGTAATAAGGGTCGCGGTGGAAGCGATCGAGTACGGCCGCGACCAGATCGAGCGGACGCGGGTGCGCGAGTCGCAGAGCGAGCGCGAGTGCGCGAGTGCGCGGATTGGAACCTTCCGGCAGGCGGGTGTCGCGGCGCCATACGCGTGCGTCGAGCGGCGCGAAGCTGCCGGGGCCAGCCTGCGAGGTCTCGACGACCTCGGCCGGCGCGCGCCTGCGGCCGGGGCGGATGAGCACGCCGTCACCGCTCAGTCGCACGCCGGCGAGCTGTGCTGACAGCGGTCGGTCGAGTGCGACGATAAAGTCCTGCCGGGAGGGCTCGAGGTCCAGCCGGTAGCGGTAGAGGGGAGGTGCGGGCGTGGGCGATGAAGTCCCCGGATCGTGCCGCCGCCAGGTGCGCCCGTCGAATTGATCGAGCACCGGACCACGCCAATACAGGTCTGCGCGCGGCGGCGCAGCACCGATGAAGTGGACATGAAAGGCGATCGCGTCGGACATCGCCAGTGCATCGATGTCGCCCGGACTCATCGTCTCGCCAAGCCCCGAGACGGCACGGTGAGCATCGGCGCCGATCCGCCAAAGCGGCGTCGCCAGACGCGGAAAGAACAACCACAGGGCGAGTGCGAGCGGCAGCGCCTGCAGGAGCACACGGGCCGCATAGCGGAGGTCCGTCCGTGGCGCGGCTTGCGGCGCCGGGGCACCGATGCGCAGCAAAGCCGCCAGCGTGAGCCAGCACACGATGAGCGTCAGGCCGAGCACCCAGAACTCGTCGTGCGCGAGCAGGGCGGCGATGCCGAGGAAATACACGATCAGGACGACCACGTGCAGGTCGCGCGAGGAGCGGGCTTCGAGAATCTTCAAGCCCGCCGCGAGACCGAGCAGTGCGGTGCCCGCGGCCAGGCCGTTGAAGGTCCGATAGTCGACGAACACGAGCGCGACCGCGATCATCGATAGCGGCCAACGCAGCAGTGCCGGCGGTGCATCGGCGCCGCGGGCGGCGAACGCCAGGCGGGCCGCGACCGCGGCGAACATGACGGCCGAGAGCCACACGGGCAGGTCGCGGGCGAGCGGCAGCCAGCTCAGTCCGAGACAGGCGCACACCCATGCGAGCGGCCCGAACGCCAGGCTCGGCGCGGGCTTCACCGCGCCCGCCCGCCGAATGCGGCCAACATACGCAACGCCCGACTCAGTTGCGCGGCGCCGATCGCCGGTTCGAGCAGGCCGCCGGGCAGGCGCAGTCCATAGCGCCGTCCGTGGCGTTCACTCTGCAGGACCCAGGCACACAGCTGCGACAGCCGCGCCTCGACGGCAAGCCCGCCGAGCTCGTTCCAGTCGAACCAGAGCGTGCCCTGCGGCCTGCCCGTGTAGTACCGCACCGCAGGCTCGCCGCCGTGTGCAAGCGCCTTCCAGGCCATGTGCTTGAGCGGCGTTCCGGGTGTGTAGGGACGAAGCCCGGCGAACTCCTCTTCGCCATGTGCATCCTCGGCGCCTATGTTTGATGCTGCCGGGGCGTCGGTGTCCGCTGCGGGGCGACGATCGCCGAGCGGACGCGGCGCGACGTAGGCGATGAGTGGGGTTTGCACATAGGTCCAGGCGCGGAACCAGCCGAACGGAAAGCGGCTGCGCAGTTCGAAGTGCTCGTACCGCAAGACCCCGCGTGAGGCCGTGGTAAAGGGTAGTACGAGGCAGCGGGCCGCACCGGCCGGCACATCGGCACACACCGCGTGCGCACCGGTGCGAATCTCGATGTCACGGCGCTCGAGCCCCGAATCGTTGTACAGCGTGAACCGGAAGCCCGCCGCGCCGCCGGCGAAGGCGTCCGCCTCGGTCGAGCCGTCGACGCGGAGGCCGAGCAGGTTGCGGTGACAGTGATGCATGCCGACCAGACCGATGCCCGCCAGCAGGAACGAAAGCATGAGGCCGAGATTGCTGGCGTAATTCAGTCCCGCGAGCGTCATTGCGCCGATGAGCGCCGCGAGCGCGAGCCCACGGCCGGTCGGCAGGATGTAGATGCGGCGCCGTTCGACCCGCAGCGGCAACTCGTCGCGCCCATGCCGGCGTGCCGCCCATGCCCGCAAGGCTGCGGCGGCACTCTGCCGCCAGGCGTTCACGGGATCGCGACCGCTTCCACGAGCCGCGATACCGGCACCTCCATGCCGCTCGCATCCCGGAGGCGGTGGCCGGCGATCGCGCCGAGGACCGCCTGGACGTGCTCGGGCATCACGGCGTCCCGGCCCTCGAGCAGCGCCCAGGCGCGCGCCGCGCGCAGCAGGCCGATCCCCGCGCGCGGCGACAGTCCACGCCGCAACCCCATGCGCTCGCGGCTGTGTGCGAGCAGTGCCTGGATGTAGTCGACCAGGGCCGGTGCCGCGTGCACCCGCTCGACCTTCATCTGCAGCGCGGCGAGCGAGTCGGCGTCGAGTGTGGCGGTGAGTTTGGCGAGCAGTCGGCGTCGATCCACACCGGCGAGCAACGCGCGCTCTTCCGCCGCCGACGGGTAGCCGAGCGCGATGCGCATCAGGAATCGGTCGAGTTGCGACTCCGGCAGTTCAAAGGTGCCGGCTTGCTCCTGAGGATTCTGCGTCGCGATCACGAAGAATGGTTCAGGCAGGCGCATCGTGCGGCCATCGACCGTGACCTGCTGCTCCTCCATCGCCTCGAGCAGCGCGCTCTGCGCCTTCGGCGATGCCCGGTTGATCTCGTCGGCGAGAACCACCTGCGCAAAGATCGGGCCGGCCTGGAAGCGGAAGCCGCCGGTTTCGCGTTCGTAGATCGAGACGCCGAGGACATCGGCCGGCAGCAGGTCGCTCGTGAATTGTATGCGCTGGAACGACAAGCCGAGGCCCGCCGCAAGCGCGTGGGCGAGCGTTGTCTTGCCGACGCCGGGTACATCCTCGATCAGCAGGTGACCCCGCGCCAACAGGCAGGCGACGCACAGGCGGATCTGCCTGTCCTTGCCCACGATCACGCGGCCGAGCTGCGCGAGGAGCGCGTCGAGCGCCGCCGTTGGCGCGCTCATCCGGTGAGCAATGCGCGCACGCGCGCGGCCTGGCGCTCCAGCTGTCCAAGCTCGGTCTGCAGTTCGACCACGCGTGCCGCGTCCTTCGCGACGATGTCGGCCGGTGCGTGCCGCGCGAAATCGGCGCCGGCCGCCTTGGCCTGCAGCTTCTGCAGATCCGCCTCGGCCTTGCGCCGGCGCTTCGCGATCCGCTCAGCCTCGGCGGCCGGATCGATCAAGCCGTGCATCGGCACCAGAATTTCCAGTGTTCCGAGCAGCGCGACCGCGGCAACCGGCGCGGCCTCCGTGGGTGCGAGCACGCGCGGCGTCTCGATGCCCGCAAGGCGTTGCAGGTATTTGAGGTTCCTGTCGAGGATCGTGAGGTCCGACGGCCCGGCATTTTGCAGCAGCACTGCGATGCGACGGCTCGGCGCGATGTCCATCTCGCCGCGGATCTGGCGCACGCCGAGCACGAACTGCCGGACCCAGTCCATCTCGCTCTCGGCCTGCGGATCACGCGCGAGGTCGACCTCACGCGGGTAGCGTGCAAGCATGATCGTCTGCGCGGATGCGTCGGCGCCCGCGTCCACGCGGGCACGCTGCCAGATTTCCTCGCTGATGAATGGGGCGAGCGGGTGCAGCGCCCGCAGCAGCGTCTCGAGCGTGCCGAGGAGCGTGCGTCGCGTGCCGCGCTTTTGCGCATCGCTCGCGTCCTCGGCCTGTAGCACGGTCTTCGTCGCTTCGACGTACCAGTCGCAAAACTCGTGCCAGGTGAATTCGTAGAGAGCGTTCGCGACGACATCCAGGCGATAGTCGGCGAATCCGCTCTCGACGCGCGCAAGCGTTGCGGCGAGCCGCGAGCGGATCCAGCGGTCGGCGACGCTCAGTTGCACCTCGCCGCCGCCGCCGGCGACGGCGTCCGGCTGGGCGTTGATCAACACGTAGCGTGCGGCGTTCCAGAGCTTGTTGCAGAAGTTCCGATAGCCCTCGACACGCGCCATGTCGAAACGCAGGTCGCGGCTCTGGGTCGCGAGGGAGGCGAAGGACAGGCGCAGCGCATCCGTCCCGAAGGCCGCGATGCCCTGGGGGAACTGCTTGCGGGTCGCCCGTTCGATCGCCGGCTTCATTTGCGGTTGCATCAGCCCGGAGACCCGCTTCGCGATCAGCGAATCGAGGTCGATGCCGTCGACGATGTCGAGTGGGTCGAGCACGTTGCCCTTGGACTTCGACATCTTCTGGCCGTCCTGGTCGCGAATCAGGCCATGCACGTACACTTCGCGGAACGGCACCTCGCCGGTGAACTTCAGCCCCATCATGATCATCCGCGCGACCCAGAAGAAGATGATGTCGAAGCCCGTGACCAGCACCGAGGTGGGGTAATAGACGGACAAATCGCGCGTCGCATCCGGCCAGCCCTGGGTCGAGAACGGCCAGAGCGCCGAGGAGAACCAGGTGTCGAGCACGTCCTCGTCCTGGCGAAGGGGAATGTGCGGGTCGATGCCGCCGGCCGCGCGGGCATCCGCCTCGTCGCGACCGACGTACACGCGGCCCTGCGGGTCGTACCAGGCCGGAATGCGGTGACCCCACCACAGCTGCCGGCTGATGCACCAGTCCTTGATGTTGCGCATCCATTCGAAGTAGACGCCGCTCCAGTTCTCGGGGACGAAGCGGATCCGCCCTTCCTCGACCGCCTGCACCGCCGGCGCCGCGAGCGGTGCAATCTTGACGAACCACTGGTCGGTCAGCAGCGGTTCGAGGATCGCGTGGCTACGGTCCCCGCGCGGCACCATCAATTGATGCGGCTCGATCCGTTCGAGCAATCCGAGCGCATCGAGGTCGGCGACGATCTTCGCGCGCGCCTCGAACCGATCGAGAGAGCGATACGGCGCCGGCACCTCGTCGCTGAGCCGGGCCTCGGTGGTCAGTACGTTGATCATCGGCAGCTCATGCCGCGCGCCGATGTCGTAGTCGTTGAAATCGTGGGCCGGAGTGATCTTCACGCAGCCGCTGCCGAAGGCCGGGTCCACGTAGGCGTCGCCGATGATGGGTATTTCGCGCTCGCTGAGCGGCAAGCGCAGCCGGCGGCCGATCAGCGCCCGGTACCGCTCATCATCCGGGTGCACGGCGACGGCGACGTCGCCGAGCATCGTCTCGGGGCGGGTGGTGGCGACGACCAGGTGGCCGGAGCCGTCGGCGAGCGGGTAGCGCAGGTGCCAGAGGCTGCCGTTCTCGGCTTCGGAAACGACCTCCAGATCCGACAGGGCGGTCTGCAGCACCGGGTCCCAGTTCACCAGGCGTTTGCCCCGATAGATCAGGCCCTCGTGGTAGAGGCGTACGAACACCTCGGTAACCGCCCGTGAAAGCCCCGGGTCCATGGTGAAACGGTCGCGGCTCCAGTCCACCGAGGCGCCCAGACGCCGCATCTGCCTGGCGATCGTATCGCCGGATCGGCTCTTCCATTCCCAGATACGCTCGATGAAGGCTTCCCGGCCGAGCTCGCGGCGGCCGCTGCCGAGGGCGTTCAACTGGCGCTCGACCACCATCTGTGTCGCGATCCCGGCATGATCGGTGCCCGGCTGCCACAGGGTGTCGAACCCTTGCATCCGTCGGTGGCGGATCAGGGCATCCATGATCGTGTCCTGGAAGGCGTGGCCCATGTGCAGCGTGCCGGTCACGTTGGGCGGCGGAATCACGATCGAGTACGCGGTTCCCACGCCGGCGGGTTTGAAAGCGCCGAGCGATTCCCAGCGGGCGTAGATGCGCGACTCGATCTCGGCGGGTGTATAGGCTTTGTCCATCCGCCGATTATAGCGGCAGCCGGCGCTCAATCGTCGCCGGCGCCATCCCCGTGGTCCGCGGACTGGGCGCGCAGGACGCGCTCGACGATTTCCGGCAGCTGCTCACGCAAACGGTCTAGGACATTCTCGAACAGCGTGGCCTCGATGTCCTTCGCCGCCCGATGAAGCAGGGAATCGGCGAGTTCGAGCATTTCGCTGACGATCGCCGACTGCAACGAACCGGCCCTGGCGGCCGGCGATTGCGGGTCGTCGATCACGACCGCATCCGTCAAAATCGGGATTTCGCCCGTGTCGTCGATGTCACCGTGCATCGTGCCGCTCAACCGTCCTCGCCGCCACCGTCGCCGTCGCCCAGCATGTGGGTCTGCACCGGCACACGCATCTCCCGGTAGGCCTTGAAGCGCTCGCGAGCCCGGGTTCGTGTCCCCTCATCGCCGTCCACTATCTCGGCGATGCGGGCGAAACGTTCGGTCCCCGGCGGCATGCGGTCGCTCAGGTTCAGCAGAACGTCGGCCGTCGGCGCGAGCGCGGCGTTGGCGGTCAAGTGCACCGGCGTGGCCGGATCGGCGGCGCCGGCGGCGCCGCAAAGCGCATGGGGAACGAACGAGCGGTCGCTGAACGTCCAGAGGAGGGTGTCGAGTTCCCGGGCGTCCTCATCCGTTGCGGCGAGGATGACGGCACGCAGATCGCGCAGCTGGATCTTTTCGGCCAGCCGGCAGGCAAAGCTCCAGCGCTGCCGTCCGGCGGCGCTGCGGAGCACGTAGAAATCGACCCGTTCGGTCATCCGGTCATTTTCCGCGCGCGCGCTCGATCAGGAAATCGACCAACAAGGGTACCGGTCGGCCGGTGCTTCCCCTCTGTGCTCCGCCGAGCCACGCGGTGCCGGCGACGTCGAGGTGCGCCCATTTCAGGCCGGAGGCGAACTTCGACAGGAACGCCGCGGCGGTGCATGCACCACCCTCGCGCCCGCCGACGTTGGCGAGGTCCGCGAAGTTGCTCTTCAGTTGTTCGACGTATTCCTCGCCGATCGGCATGCGCCAGGCGCGATCGTCGGCACGCAGGCCCGCCGCGGCGACTTGCGCGGCGAGCGCCTCGTCATTGCTCATCAGGCCGCTCATGTGGTTGCCGAGCGCGATCACGCAGGCGCCCGTGAGTGTCGCGACGTCGATCACGGCCGCCGGCTTGAAGCGCCGGCTGTAGGTGATCGCGTCGCAGAGGATCAGTCGTCCCTCGGCATCGGTGTTGAGCACCTCCACGGTTTGTCCGGACATCGAGGTGACGATGTCCGCCGGTTTGACGGCGTTGCCGGCCGGCATGTTCTCGCAGGTCGCGACGATCGCGACGAGGTTGATCGGCAGGCGCAGGCGGGCGACCGCCCGCAATGCGCCGAGTACGCTCGCCGCGCCGCTCATGTCGAACTTCATCTCGTCCATGGCCGGCGGATCCTTCAACGAGATGCCGCCGGAATCGAAGGTGATCCCCTTGCCGACCAGACAGACCGGCGCGCTCGTCCGGCCGGCGCCCCGGTACTCGCACACGATCAGCCGCGGCGGCTCGGTGGAGCCGCGGGCCACCGCGAGAAACGCCCCCATTTTGAGTTTCTTGATCTGGCGCTCGCCGAGCACGCTTACCTTGATGGATGCGAATCGCTTGCCGAGCGCGAGCGCCTGTGCGCCGAGGTAGGTCGGCGTACACACGTTCGGCGGCAAATTCGCGAGGTCCCGGGAGAAGGCGACACCCTCGGCGAGGGCCACACCATCGTCCAAGCCCTGCTGCGCGTGCTTCGAAGCGCGCGCGTCGGCGGTGGCGAGGTGCACGGCGTGCAGCCGCACCGGCTTCGGCTTCGGGCCGGTCTTCAGATCCGGAATCCGGTAGAGTTGCCCGCAGAACACCTCGGCGACGATGCGCCCCCGCGCGTAATCGTCGAGGCCCGAATCCGGATCAGGCGCAAGGTGCAGCACCGCTTCGCCCGCCCCGGTCTTCAGGACACCCTGCGCGGCGGCCTGCACCGCCTTGCGGTACTGCTTGCGACCGAACTTGCCCTTCGCGCCGAGGCCGACGAGCAACACGCGCGCTCCCGGCGCTTCCGAGGGGTGGGCAAGCAGCATCGTTTCGGCCAATTTTCCGGAAAAATCGTGCGCCGCGTGCAGCCTCGCGGCAAGGCCGCCGAGGCGCGCGTCGATGCGCCCGGTCGGTTCGCCGAGGCTGCCGTCCTCGTGGACACCGATGATCGAGCAGGCGCCGTCCTTGCGCGTGCGTGGATCGACGATCGCTTTGAATTCCATGGCTGATCCTCATGTTTTGAGCCGGGGCGTCGCAGTCATCATCGCCGGCAATTTGTCGCCACCATCGCTTCTTGGCAAATTTTAGTCAAATAGTTTAACCGATCGGACGCGCAGTCCGTATCGGTCCCTCGGCCGGTGCGGGCTTTTGCTAAGCTGCCGCGCATGAAATGGACCGTACAGCGGTACGTCTTGCGCGAGGTCGTGCAAACCTGGCTCGCGGTCACCGGTGTGCTGGTTGCCATCCTGCTCGCCAATCAGCTCTCACGGGTTCTCGGCCAGGCCGCGGACAATCATTTCGACAGTCACGTCGTGCTCGACCTGATCGCGCTGGGGGCGATCATGAATCTCTCGGTCGTGGTGCCGGTCGGTCTACTGCTGTCGATCGTGCTGGCGCTCGGCCGGCTCTACCACGACAGCGAGATGGCCGCGTTGCAGGCCTGCGGCTTCAGCCCGACGCGGCTGCTCGTGCCGTTGTTCGCGTTCTCGACGCTGATCGCCGTCGGCCTGGGATGGCTCACGTTCTTCCAGGTGCCACGCGCGGACCACCAGTCGCAATTGTTGCGGCAGGCGGCGCTGAAGGAGGCCCGCTTCGGTCAGCTCGACGCCGGCCGCTTCCGCTCGTTTGCCGGCGGCAATGCGGTTTTCTATGCCGAGCGCATCGACCCGAACGGCGTGCTGCACGACGTCTTCCTGCAGCGCGAGTCGGCATCCGGGCGCGTCGAAGTCGCGGTCGCCAAAACCGCCACCTATACGCAGGTCGGTGCCGGCGGCATGCACCAGGTCACGCTCTACGATGGGCGCCGCTACGAAGGCGTGCCCGGGCGCAGTGATTTTCGGGTCATCCGCTTCCGGGAACACGGCATTCCAATCGCGGCGCCGCCGGGAATCGCCGGCACCAACGATCCGGACACGAAGCCGACGCTCGAGTTGCTCGGTTCGCTCGCGCCGAGCGACATCGCGCAGCTGCAATTTCGCAGTTCGGCGCCCATCATGGTCCTGTTGCTGACCCTGATCGCCCTGCCGTTGTCGCGTCTGCGGCCGCGCCAGGGCCGTTACATGCGCGTCGGCGTCGCGATCGTGGTATTTTTCGTGTACTCGAATCTGCTGGCGCTCGCCAAAGTTTGGCTGGAGCGGGGCAAGCTCAGTCCCTGGCTCGGGGTCTGGTGGATTCACGCCATCGCTCTCGGTCTCGGCCTGTATCTGCTGTGGAAGCAATCGCCGCCGAAATTACTGCAGCGGGCGCTTGCGGAGCATTCATGAACACGCTTGACCGTTATCTGTACCGCGCGGTGATCTGGTACACCTGTCTTGCGATGAGCGTGTTGCTCACGCTCGCGGCGCTGTTCTTGTTCATCAGCGAGCAAGGCGACATCGGCGTCGGCAACTACACGACGGTGGATGCATTTGCCTACACCTTGCTGAATTTGCCTCAGCAATGTTTCGAACTGTTGCCGATCGGCGCGCTGATCGGCTCCCTGATGGGCCTTGGCAATCTCGCATCCGGCAGCGAACTGGTGGTCTCGCGCGCTTCGGGCGTGTCGGTGTGGCGCGTCGCCTGGCCGGTGGGACTGGCCGGCGCGACGCTCGCGCTCTCCATGTACCTGATCGGCGAGTATGCGGCGCCGCCGCTGGCACAGTTCGCGCAGACGCAGAAGACCACCAGCCGGCTCGCGGGCGTGAGTTTCGCAGGCCGTGCGAGTGCCTGGATCAAGGAGGGCAACCTGATCTTGCGCCTGCGCACCGGCGAGATCGGTCAGGCCTTCGGCGGCGCTTCGCTGTTCGAACTCGACGGTGCGGGCCGTCTGCGCTCGATCCAGACAGCCGAGAGGATTTCGGTCGCGGACCCGGGTCATTGGATGCTGGAGAACGTGCGTACGACCACCTTCGGCCATGACCGCGTCGTCGGCACCCGGACGCGCCGCGTGACGATCCGCTCGAAGATCAATCCGGACTTTCTCGGGCTCGCCGCCACCGATCCGGATCTGCTGACGCTGCGCGGCCTTGCCGGCTACATCGCGCACCTGCGGCACAACCACCTGCAGGCCGCGCCCTACGAGATCGGTTTCTGGTCGAGGATCGCGCGTATCTTCGCCGTCATCGTCGTCACGTTGCTCGCGCTGCCGTTCGTTTTCGGGCCCCTGCGCACGACCGGTGCCGGCACGCGCACGGTTTTCGGCGTGCTGCTCGGCGTCGTCTTCTTCGTGATCAACGGCATCGGCGAGAAGGGCGGGCAGTTGTACGGTCTGAACCCGGTTCTCGTCGGCTGGCTGCCGACCACGGTGGTCGGGTTCGGCACCCTCGTCGCGATTTCAAGAACCCGGTAGATAGACGATGCGGGTGTCGGAAAGCCGGTCCTGCAGCGCGAGACGCTCCGGATCGAGATACAGCCAGAGCACGCCGAGCCCCGCCGGCATCCAGGCGAGCATGGACCAGAAGAATCGGGAGATCGCCGCTTTCATGCTCGGTCGCCGGCCGCTCAAGTCGATGGCATGCAGCCTCCAGGCGCGCATGCCGACGGTCTGGCCGCTGTGCACCCAGTTGAGCACGAAATAACCGGCGATGATCGCGAACAGGCCGGCGTGATATAGATCTGCCCAGGGGCCGACCGAGCCGCGCAGCATGGCCCGGCCATGCGCGAGCATGACCACCGCCCACGTGAAAAAGATCAGCGGCGCGAGGATCACGATGCCGTCATAGATGAGCGCGGCGATACGGCGCCCAAAACCCGCGCTCGTGCCGCTCCTCATTCGCCGTGGGCCTTGCGTTCGATGAGCGACTTGTTCTCCTTCAGGATGCGTCGTACCTCCGGCAGCGGCGGTCGATCGGCCATGCGCGCGATCAGTTCCGGCAGTTCATACCATTTGCGGCCCCACTGGATGAGGCGTTCGGCATCGGCGAGTACCTGATCCTGCGCCGGGTTCGTCGTCGTTGGCTGCGGTTGGGGTTGCGGTTGCGGCTTCGCGCGCGACTTCGCCACGGGCGCCGGTTTGCGTTCGGCCCGCGCCACGCGGCTATCGCCGGCCGGTGCCGGGGTGTGCGCCTGCGCCGCGAGGTATTTCGGCATTTCCCGGGTCTGGGTCGAGGAATCGCTCGGCGTCTGCGGCGGCTGCGGTTGCGCGCGCTCGGCCGGTTTCTCGGCGAGCGGTATGAAGCGTTCGATATGTTGCGAGCCGACGAGGTTGGCGAGAAATATCGTCAACTCGATTGCGTCGGAGAAGCGCTCGTCCCCCGCGGCGATGCGCTCGGTGAGTTGTGTGCGCAGCGCGAGCACTTTCTGCTTCGCGAGTTCCAGGATCCAGCGGCTCGGGCGCTGGTGCTCGACCCAGGCTTGCGCCTGCCAGTAATGCGGCTCGTCGAGCGCCGTGTACTCGAGGTGCAGATCCAGGCTGGCGAGCCATTTCTCGAGCAGTTCGAGCAGGCGTTGGTCGGCGGGTGTTTCCATGGTGCATCGACTCCAAGGCGCACCCTAAACGAAGCGCAGCCGCTTCGCCAGGGGCGCCGGCCGTGCCGCCGCGCTAGACTGCGCCCCATGTGTGGGATCGTGGGCATCATCGGCGGTGAGGCGAGTGCGCAGGCGGTCGCGCAAATGGCTGTGCGGCTGCGTCACCGCGGCCCGGACGGGGAGGGCGTGTACGCTGAACCGGGCGCCGCGTTCGCGCACCGCCGTCTGTCGATCCAGGATCTTTCCGAGGCTGCCCGGCAGCCGATGATCCACGGGCGCCACGTAATCACCTATAATGGCGAGTTGTATAACCACGAGGCTTTGCGTGCCGGACTGCCCGGTCCGTGGCGTTCGACGGGTGACACGGAAGTGCTGTTGCGCCTGCTGGCGCGCGATGGGGATTCGGCACTCGAGCGATTGATCGGCATGTTCGCCTTCGCGCTGTGGGACGGCGAACGGCGCCGCTTGCTGCTTGCGCGTGACCGGCTCGGGATCAAGCCTCTTTACTATCGTCCGCTGCCCGACGGCATCGCCTTTGCCTCGGAATTGAAGGCGTTGCTGCCTCTCGGCAGGCCCGAGGTCGATCGCAGCGCGGTCCGCGATTACCTCTCGTACGGCTACGTTCCTGCGCCGAAGACGATCTACCGGGGCATCGCTAAATTGCCGGCGGGGCATCGATTGGTGTTCGAGGACGGCGAGATCCTCATAGAGCGCTGGTGGCATCCGTCGGCCGCGCTGCGGATGCGCGACGAGGAGGAGACCCTCGGCAGGCTGAACAGTCTGCTGCACGAAATCGTGCCGGCCCATACTTTGTCCGATGTGCCGGTCGGCGTGTTCCTGAGCGGCGGCATCGACTCGGCTTTGACCACGTACTACCTCGATCGTCCGCACACCTACACGCTGGGCTTCGAGCGCAATGGCCGCTCCGAGACGCAGGCGGCGCGCCGCCTCGCCCAGCACCTCGACACCCGCCATACCGAGACGGTCGCGCAGACGGCCGATTTCGCGGCGGCGCTCGACGCAATCCCGGCCATGTTCGACGAACCGTTCGGCGACAGCGCGGCCTGGTCGAATCATTTGGTGGCGCAATTCGCCCGCCGGGACGTCACGGTCGCGCTGAGCGGTGAGGGCGGGGACGAAATCTTTTGCGGTTATCCGCGCTACTGGTCAGGAGTCGGTGAACGCTCGAACTGGCTGAATCGGGCGCTCGCGGGCGCCTTACCACCGTTGTCGCGCTTCGGTCAGTCGATGCAGCGGCGTGCGTACCGGGATCTGCCCGGTTTCGCGGCGGCGCTCGGCGGCCTGAATCCGATCCAGGTCGATTCCTTGTTGACCCCGGAATGGTGTGAGCCGGAATACGATTACCTCTGGTTCTATCGCCGGTTTTGGCGACCGGAGCTGAGTCCGCTCGCGCGTCTGCGCTGGCTCGATCTGCACACCGACCTGGCCGAAGGACTGCTGACCAAGGTCGATCGGACGAGCATGGCGAACTCGCTGGAGGTGCGGCCACCGCTGCTCGACCACCGCCTCGTCGAGTTCATGCTGAGCGTCGATCCGGCGATGCTGGTGGATGTACACCGCCGCCGCGGCAAGCTGCTCGTGCGCAAGTTGATGGAACCGCGTCTGCCGGCCGGCCACCTCGAGCGGCGAAAATCCGGCTTTGGACTGCCGGTGCGCGGCTGGATCAAGGCGCATCCGCAGTTGTTGCGCGACGCGGTCGGGCGGCTGATGGAGCGCGGTGTGCTGCGCCGGCCGGTGACGAGTGAATTCCGCCGGGCCTGGCAGTTGCTGGTCCTGGACCGTTGGTTCAGTGAGTTCGCCTGAGGCGATGGCTCCGCCCGAATCGGCGCCGCGGCTGCTGTTCGTGCCGGTATCGGCGGCCCACGGCATGGGCGAGTATGCCCGTTCGCTCGCGATTGCCCGCGCAGCGCAGCGGCGCTGGCCGGATGCCGCGATTCGCTTCCTGTTGAGCCGGCAGGCGGCCTACGCGGCGGACGCGCCCTTCGATGCCATTTTGCTGCCGTCCTCGCCGACCTTGCACACGCCGGAGGTCATCGCCGCGATCACAAGCTTTCAGCCGCAGATCGTGATCTTCGATAACGCCGGTCGTACCGCCCAATTGAGGGCCGCGCGCGCCGCCGGCGCCGCGGTCGTCTACATCAGTGCCCGCGCCCGCCAGAGGCGCAAGGCCGGTCGGTGGCGTTGGCTGCGTCTGATCGATGAACATTGGATGGCGTATCCGCGATTCCTGGTCGCCGCACCCAGTCCGTTCACCGTGCTGAAAACACGGCTGCTGCGGCGGCCGCAGCCGCGGTATCTGGACGTCATGCTGCCGGCGGCGGACGCCTCGCGCCGGGCGGCGTTGCTCGCCGGGTTCGGGCTCGATGGCGCGGCGCCGATCGTGCTGGTGCCTGGCGGTGGCACCGCTCACCCCGGTGCCGCCGACGCCGCGCAGCGCTTCCTGGCGGCCGCCACGGCGATCGCCGCGAGCGGTTGGCCGACCGTATACGTCGGGCCGGCGCCCGAAGCGCTTGCGCCTGCGCCGCGGCTGCTGCGCCAATGCGTCTCGCTGCCGCAGAGCGATCTGGCCGAACTGATGCGCGCCGCGCGCCTCGTGGTCGCCAACGGCGGTTCGACGATGGTGCAGGCGATCGCCTGCGCCGCGCCGTGCATCGCGGTTCCGATCGCCGGTGATCAGGATGAACGGATCCGGCGTGCGCTCGACGCCGGGGTGGTGGTGCGATCGGCCCTCGATCCGACCGCCATCGTGCGCGCGGTGGACGGGCTGCTGGACGATGAACCGGCGTGCGCCGCCCTCGCACGCCGCGCCGCAGGCCTCGGCCTGGCCGATGGCATCGCGGTTGCCATCGGCGCGCTCGGTGCCTTGCTGGATCGGGATCGTTCGCGAGCGGCGCTGAGGTGAATCGAGTGGCCAAGGTCCTGCTGTTGGGTTACGACCTGGACCAGCCGTCCTTCAGGCACCGCATGCGCAGCCTCGAGCCGGCGCTGGCGGCGGAGGGCTGGCAGGTACGCTGCGAGCGCTTCCCGAGCGGCCGATACGGGCTGCGAACCTGGGAGCGCCGGGCGCTGTTGCGTTGGGCCGACGTCGTGGTGTTGCATCAAATCAAGTTGAGCGCGCTCGAAGCCCGATTGTTCGGCGCATTCAGCCGGCGCCGGGTTTTCGATTTCGACGATGCGATTTACGTGCGCAAGCCGCGCCGCCTCGGCGAGGCCGCGGACGATTCGCGCTGGCGCCGAAGCAAGTTCATCGCCACCTGCCGTTTCGTCGACGAAGTGGCCGCGGGCAATGCGGTGCTCGCCGAGGCGGCGCGCCCGGGGGCTCGGGCCGTGACGATCCTGCCGACATCGATCGAGGTGGCACGCTACACGCCGACGCAAGCCCCCGCCGATGCCGCCCCGGTGATTGCGTGGATCGGCAGCCCGGAGAATCTGGTTTATCTGCAGATGATCCGCCCGGCGCTCGCGGCCGTGGCGGCCCGCCATGCCGGCTTGCGGCTGCGCGTGATTTGCTCCGCGTTTCCCGATTGGCCGGAGGTGCCGGTCGAACGGGTTCTCTGGAGCGAGGCCGGTGAGGCGGGGGCGCTCGCCGGCGCCCACATCGGCATCATGCCGCTCAGCGACGACCAGTGGGCCCGCGGCAAGTGCGCCTTCAAACTTCTCCAGTACATGGCGGCGGCGCTGCCCTGCGTCGCTTCGCCGATCGGCGCGAATACCGAGGCGGTGATCGACGGTGTCACGGGCTATCACGCCGCCGATTTGCGCCAATGGGAGGACCGGCTCCAGGCGTTGATCGGTTCGGCCGAATTGCGGGCGCGCTTCGGCGCCGCCGGGCTCGCGCACGTCGAGACGCACTATGCGATGGCGGCGTATCGCCGCCGCTATCTCGCTGTCCTGACGCGCCTCGCCGCGACGGTCGCCGCGCCCGGGACGCGGCGCGGCTGAGGCGATTTGGTATGCTTCGCGGATGCCGCGTGCGTACGTCCATCAGATCCTGAATCATTACACGCCGCCGCAAGCCCTCGACGCCGGATTCCTGGTTCTCGACAATCGCTCGAACGAGCGGCCCGATTGGTACGAGTACTGGCCGATCCGCCGATATCTGCTGAGCGAGGCGCTCGATGAATCCGCCTTCTACGGGTTCTTGTCGCCGAAGTTCCGGATGAAGACCAACCTCGACGCGGAGGCGGTGTACCGCATTCTGGAGCGCGCGGAGGGCACGGTCGACGTGGTCCTCTTCAGCCCGAGCATCCACAATACCGCCCACCACTGGAACGTCTTCGATCACGGCGAGGCCGAGCATCCCGGCCTCAAGGCGGTGGCCGCGGAACTGTTCGCGCGCATCGGCCGGCCGACCGATCTGGATGAACTCGTCAGCGATTCGCGCAATACCGTGAACTCGAATTTCTTCGTCGCCAAACCGCGGTTCTGGCGCGCCTGGCTCGAGGTCAACGAGGCGATGTACGCGATTGCCGAGGATCCGGCGGACCGGCTGGGAGAGCGTTTGCGCGAGCCGGTGCCGTACCGTGGTCGCCGGGACGTGCAGATGAAGATCTTCGTGATGGAGAGGATCGCGACCTGGATCCTCGGCCGTGGCGACGGTTTCATCGCCCAGGCGCGCGATCCGTTCGCCTCCGGCGCGCGCATCTACAAAATGCCCGTGGCGGTCGTCTGCGACGCATTGAAGATCGCCTATGCGAGCGAAGGCCGCGATCAGTACCGGCAAGTGTTCCGGATGACGAGCGGCCTGCGAAAAATGTTGAACCTGCAGATCAGACTTGGTGATCGGCTGGGATTGGCGCGTGTGCGGCCGTTCCTGCGTGAGCTCGCCGGGCATTGGACGGACGGCGGATGAGCGGGGATTTCTGGCGCGGCCGGCGCGTGCTCGTTACGGGGCACACCGGCTTCAAGGGCGCCTGGCTGTGCCTGTGGCTCGAGGCCCTTGGCGCCGAGGTCGAGGCATTTGCGCTTGCGCCGCACACCCGGCCGTCACTGTGGGAACTGATCGAGGCGGACGTTCGCGGCACGTTCTGCGACATCCGCGATGCGCGCCGGGTTCGCGAACTGGTGGCGCGCTGCCGACCGCAGGTGGTGTTTCATCTGGCCGCCCAGGCCTTGGTGCGTGAGTCCTATCGCGATCCGCAGGGCACGCTGGAAACGAACGTCATCGGCACGGCGAATCTGCTCGAAGCGTGCCGCGGCATCGACGAGTTGCGCGCCGTGCTCGTCGTCACGAGCGACAAGGTCTACGCGAACGACGGCGCGGGACGGGCGTTCGAGGAGACCGATCCGCTCGGCGGTCACGATCCGTACAGTGCCAGCAAGGCGTGCACCGAACTCGTGGCGGCGAGCTACCGCGACAGCTTTTTCCGCTCCGGTGCGGCGATCGCGACGGCGCGCGCCGGCAATGTCATCGGTGGCGGTGATTGGTCTGCGGACCGTCTGATTCCCGACTGTCTGCGGGCGCTCGACGAGGGCGCGCCGGTGAGCCTGCGATACCCCCGGGCCGTGCGGCCCTGGCAACATGTCCTCGACCCGCTCGCCGGCTATCTGCGGTTCGCCGAGGCGCTCGCATGCGCGACGGAGCAGACGCCGCAGGTGCTGAATTTCGGCCCCGATCCGGGCTCGTTCCGCACGGTCGCCGAGGTCGTCGACGGGTTCAGCGCTTGTTTCGGCGGCAAGCCCGGGTGGCTGTCGGACCCGCGGCCGCAGCCGCCGGAGGCGGCGGCGTTGCGCCTGTCCTCGGCGCTCGCCCGGCGCACGCTCGGTTGGTGTCCTCGGCTCGACATCGAGGCGGCCTTGTCATGGACCGCCGAGTGGCATCGGGCCATGCGCGCGGGGGAGGATGTGGGTCGCGTGACACGCGGGCAAATACGGATGTACCGGCACCTGGCCGGGGAAATCGCGGAGTGAAGCGATGAAGTGCGTGATATTGGCGGGAGGCAAGGGGTCGCGGATCGCCGAGGAGTCGAACGTCCGGCCGAAGCCGATGGTCGAGATCGGCGGCCGGCCGATCCTGTGGCACATCATGAAGCTCTACGCCGAATTCGGCGTGCGCGAGTTCGTGGTCTGCCTCGGTTACAAGGGCTACATGGTGAAGGAGTATTTCGCGAATTATTTCCTGCACCAGGCGGACGTCACGTTCGACATGACGGCGAACCGGGTCGACTATCACGATTGCCGAAGCGAGCCCTGGAAGGTCACTCTCGTCGACACCGGCGAGGAGACGATGACCGGCGGACGGCTGTTGCGCGTCCGCAAATTTCTCAGCCCGGACGAACCGTTCTGCATGACCTACGGGGACGGCCTCGCGGATATCGATATCGGCGCCGAGATCGACTTCCATCGGCGCGAGGGACTCACCGCGACGGTTGCCTGCGTACGGCCGCCGGCGCGCTTCGGGCGCATCGTCACGCACGGCTCCCGGGTGATTTCCTTCGAGGAGAAGCCGCAGTCCGAAGGCGGCATGATCAACGGGGGATTCTTCGTGCTCGAACCGCGCGTCCTCGACCTGATCGCCGGTGATGAGACGGTATGGGAGAAGGAGCCGCTGGAGCGGCTGTCCGCCGATGGGCGGCTCGGCGCCTGGGTGCACCGCGGCTTCTGGCAGCCGATGGACACGCTGCGCGACAAGCTGACGTTGAACGCCTTGTGGGAAGGAGGCGCGGCGCCGTGGAAGTCCTGGAATCGATGAGGCTCGCCGGCGTGCGCGCCAGCCGATGATCTTCACGCCGCTCGAATTGCCCGGGGCGTTCGCGATCGACGTCGAGCCGCGCGGCGATGAGCGCGGCCTGTTCGCGCGCACCTACTGCGAGGAGGAGTTTCACGTTCACGGGATCGCGATGCCCTTTCGCCAGTGCAGCGTCTCATTCAATGCCCGCCGCGGGACCTTGCGCGGCATGCACTACCAGGCCGAGCCGCATGCCGAGGATAAGCTCGTGCGCTGCACGGCAGGCGCGATCTTCGACGTCATCGTCGACCTGCGCGCCGGCTCGCCGAGCCTGCGGCGATGGATCGGCATGGAGCTCAGCGCCGCGAATCGCCGCGCGCTGTTCGTGCCGCGCGGCTGCGCGCATGGCTTCCTGAGCCTGACGGACGGAGCCGAGGTTTTCTACATGATATCCGTGCCGTACGCGGCGGATTCGAGCCGCGGCTTCAAATGGGATGATCCGTCCGTCGGCATCGACTGGCCCTTCGCGCCCGCGGTCGTTTCCGAGCGCGATTCGCGGCTGCCCGCGTTCGCGGATCAATAGCGGATGCCGGTCCGACGTGTGCTGATCACGGGTGCCGGCGGCTTCATCGGACGCTGGAGTGTGCCGCGGCTGCTGGAGTTGAATTTCGACGTCCACGCCCTGTTGTCGACGGATGCCTCGCGCGCCATAGCGGCGGAACTTGCAGGCGCGCGCGTGCATCGCGCCGATTTGCTGGCCGCGGATGGCGCCGCGCGGCTGATCCGTGAGCTTCGGCCGAGTCATTTGTTGCACTTCGCGTGGATCGCGACCCCCGGAGTCTATGCGCAAAGCCCGGCCAATCGGCTCTGGCTCGAGGCGAGCCGGGCGCTAGTCCGGGAATTTCTGGAACGCGGCGGTGAGCGCGTGGTGGCCGCCGGCACTTGCGCGGAGTACGCCCCCGAGGGCCGCGGGCCGTGCATCGAAGGCGCAACGGCGCTCGCGGACGAGGTTGGTCGTACGCCCACGCCCTATGCCGCGTGCAAACTCGCACTGCACCGGGATCTGCAGGCCGCCGGCCTGCGCGCCGGCGCTTCGACGGCCTGGGGACGGATATTCCTGCAGTTCGGCCCGGCGGAGCATCCGGGGCGGCTCGTGCCCGCGGTGATCCGCAGCCTGCTTGCCGGACGCGAGGCGGCGTGCACGCACGGCCGGCAGGTGCGCGGCTTCCTGCATGTCGCCGATGTGGGCGCTGCATTCGCCGCCCTGGTCGCGAGCGAGGTCGAGGGGGCGGTCAACATCGGCTCGCCGCGCAGCGTCACGATCGGCGGCCTCGTCGATCTGATTGCGGCCCGCATCGGCCGGCCCGATCTCGTGCGCCGTGGTGCACTGCCGGCGCCGGCGCTCGAACCACCCGTGCTGGTTGCGGACACGGGACGCCTGCGCAACGAGGTCGGCTGGTCAGCGCGTTTCGGCCTCGAGGAGGCGCTGAATGAGACCATCCGCTGGTGGCGGGAGGAGTTGCGATGTTGATTCCTGGATGGCATCCGCTCGTGGTGCATTTCCCCTTTGCGCTGTGCATCACGGGTACGCTCGCATTGACCGCATCGCGGGTGGTCGGCAACGACCGTGTGGCCGCGACCCTCGCGACGGCCGGCACTTGGAACCTGGTGGCGGGCGCCGTTGCCGCCTTGCTGGCGATCGGCACCGGCATCGCGGCGCTGATCGGTCTGCGGGTCGGGGTCGCCGCTCATCAGGCGATTTTCGTGCACGTGAAGTGGGCGATGCTCACCTCGATGGCGCTCACCCTGCTCGCCGTCTGGCGTGGCGCGGGCAATGCGCACGATGAACGGCCTAGTTGGTTGCTGGTGGCGCTGCTCGTTCTGACGAGCGCTGCGATGGCCATGACCGGCTACCGTGGCGACCTGAACGTCTATCGCTTCGGTGTCGGTGTCTCCGCGGGCGCGCCGTCGCGGATCTGCCGGCCCGAGGTTGCGCCGCCCGGGGCTCGATGAAGAACCGCGATCGCTTCGGTTCGAAGCGGTCGCGGCGTCTTTTGCTCGCGTTCCTTTTAGGTGGCCGGTTGCGTGCCCGTGAAGTACGTGAGGACGTAGGCCTGAATCGCGCCGTTCGCCTGGGGAATGCCGAACACCCGTACCGGCGTACCCGCGGTCAGCGCATTGGCGAGCGTGCTGAGTCCCGCGCTGGTCGTGATGTCGACCGGGCTGATCGTGACGACGCCGTTCGTACGGTCGACCTGGTAGACAAGGGTGGCCGCGCCCGCGGTCGTGCCGACGTCGACGGTCGCCGCGGTTGCGCCGCCAGGCACCGTGATCGTGAAGCTGCCGTTGACCAGTCCGTTGGCGACGTCGCCGAGCGGCAGTCGCGAGGGCAGAAGCACCGCCGCCGCCGCCGACCAGCCGTTCGGGTTGGCCGGATCGTTCCATACCGCGTCGCTCAGGCCGCGTGCCGTGACCGCACCGACGGTGCCGCCGAAGTCGACGCTGCCACCGGTCGCGGCGACGAAGTCGCCTACCGCGTTGGCGCCGGTGTCGGCGGTGGTCGGGTAGGCGAAGTTCCACCACTTGAAGCCGGTGATCGCGTTGCCGTTCGCATCGCTGCCGTTCGCCGTCGTGCTCGATATGTAGCCGAGCGTGAACGTGTAGTCATCGCTCGCGGTGGGAAAACTTCGCGTGAAGGTGAAGCCGCTCGTTCCCGGCGAACTGATGGTGCCGCCGTATGCTGCGGTTTCGATGTCGATCGTCTGCGCGACCAGGGGCGTCGCGAGCGGATCGACGACGCTGGCGTGCACCTTGAATCCGCGCACCAGATCCTGATTGGCGAGGAATGCCGGACCGGTTCCGATCGGCGTCGCGTCGGCCGCCGGGTTCATCGGCTGGCGGAAGAAAAATTGCGTGTTGGCGTTGACGACGAGCGGCACACCACGTCCGGAGGAATTCTGGATCGTCACCACGTCGCTGCTCGCATTGACGTGCAGCACGTGACCCTCGGGGCTGAACCAGACCGAGTTGAACTGGCTGCTGGCCCAGATACGCACGGCCACCAGCGTCCCGTCCTGCTGATAGCGCGCCGTGATGCGCACCGATTTGCCGGTGAGCGAGCCCACGCTCGAGAAGTCCTTGATGACGCTCTGCGTCTTCGCGTCGACATCGTAGAAGAGGGTGCCGTTGGTCGCGTCGGCGAGAATCGTCAATGACTGGCCGCCGGCGACGGCGGTCTCGGGATTGGTGATCGGTCGCGCCGGATATTCCTTGGCGATCGTCAGCGAGCTGTAGTCGCTGGCGACGCCGGTGACCTCACCGTACATGTCGCGCAGCACCAGGCGGTCGACATGGCGCAGCGGATGCGGGTGCACCGGGCCCTGGAAGTTGACGGCCCAGAGCGTCGTGCCGCCGCCAATCGGTGTATGCGCAACGATGAACGCAGGATCCGCCAGGTCGAATTCGAGGTCCAGCTGGTTGTTCTGGTTCGCCGCGACGGACAGCGGCGAGCCGAAACCGATGTTGGTGGCGACCGTCATGTTCGGCGCCGCTCCCTGGGTGTGCTGGATCTGGATCTGATTCGACGCGATCGTCGTACCCGGTGCGCCGGCGAAACCAGTCTCGGGATCGGCGGCGACGGTGAGCGCGATGTCCCCAGGGTTCGCGCCGAGTGTGAGAACCGCGCCGGTGTAGGTGCCCGCGGGGATGCTCGCATTGCCGAGCAGTTCACCGAGCTGGTCGAGTTGCGCGAGGTTGATGACGGGCGGCGTCGAGGGAGCGGTGTATACCGTCACGTCGGCGCCGCCGCCTTGCGGCACCAGTGCGATCGACAGCACTTTCACGCCGATCGTCGCCCAGTCTTGGCTCGAGGCATCGCTCAGCAGGACGGATAAATTCGTGTTCTGCGGTGTGGCGGTCGGAGGCGGCATGCTGCCGGAAGTGCCGCCGCTGCCGCCGCAGGCGCTGATCAGCGCCGCGCCCACGGCGAGCAGGCTTGCTTTGAAGATACTTGACGTCATGGACGGTGCTCCCTGAATGAGGAATTGGAACGTAAGGCCGTGCGATGCGCCGCGTTCCGGCGGCATCGATGCGGTGAGGAACGGTGTTGCGCCGGATCGGTTGACGCCGGCGCTGCCCCGCTCGCCTGTCAGCGGGAAGTTGTGACCGGCGTCACAGAAGGCGCGATTCGCGCGGTGCGGCTCAGACTCGTGGTGCGGTGGCGGCGAGCATCTCCCGCCATAGGCCGCGGTAGATGTGTTCGAGATTGCGCGCGAAGCGCTCCGCGTCCATCAATGGCGAGCGCTCCATCCGCGCTCGGAGTTCAGCGCGCATCGCGGCGAGCCGATTCGCGTCGCCGGCCAGAGCGAGTGCGATTTTCACGAACGCCTCGTCGCTGTCGGCCGCGAGTTCCGCGAGGCCGAGCTGGTACAGCTGGCTGAGACCGCCTCTGCCCACGCAGGTATCGCCGATGCGGCTGATGACCGGAACACCCATCCACAGGGCGTCAAGACTTGTGGTGTGGCCGTTGTATGGCAGCGTGTCCAGACCGATGTCGATCTGCTGATACGCGCGCAGGTATTCGCGCCGGGGGCGAAAGGCCAGGAAATCGATACGGGCGGGATCGACGCCGCGCGCGGCGAAGCGCCCCGCGAATCCGGCCCGGCGCCGGCCCGGCGGAGCGAGCAATATGAGGCGCGAGTTCGGCAGCGCGCGCATCAAAGCCGACCACAGATCGAGCGTCGGCTCGCTGAGCTTGCAAGGATTGTTCAGACAACCGAACGTCACGAAGCCATTGCGCAGCGCCGGCAGCGGCCCGCAGGCTTCGGTTGATTGCGCCTCATAGCACCAAAACGAGTCGGGCAGGCGGATCGTAGGCTCGACGTAATGCCGTTCGCTGCCCGGCGGATCGAGACGCGGATCGGATAATCGGCAGTCGATGGCCGCGATGCCGGTCGTGCCCGGGTAGGCCAGCCAGCAAATCTGCAGCGGCGCCGGCTTGCGCACGAACAGGCCGGGCCGTCCGCCGGCCATGTGCATGGTCAGATCGACGAGCACGTCGATGCGGTCCTCGCCGATCAGTGTCGCGAGTTCGGCGTCCCCCAGGGCCCGCGTGTCGCGCCACACATCGGCGTGCCCCCTAACCCGCCGCGTGTATTCATCGGCGCGCACGACGTCGCTGTAGCAATGGATGCGGAACGCGCCGCGGTCATGCTTCGCAAGCAGCGGCAGGGTGAACAAGCTTTGGCAATGGTCGCGAAAATCCGGTGACACATAGCCGATTCGCAAGGCTCGCTCCGGCGACCGATCGGCGGGCGGGGCGGCCGGCCGATTCGCCGGCTCGGCCGCGAAACGCCCACCCCAGCGCCTTGCCTCCTCGAGGATCGGCTCCGGGCGCGAGGATTGGAACGAGAGCGCGTAGAGCAGATTGCTGTGCGTCGCGGCAGCGCAAGGATCGATCGCGAGCGCGCGCCGGAACGAGTCGATGGCGGCGTCGATCTCGCCGACGTCCTTGAGTACGCTGCCAAGATTGTCATGCAGCGCGGCGTGCTGCGGGTCGATCAGCAAGCCCTGGCGCAGGGCCTGTTCAGCCTCATCGAATCGGCCGGTCGTGCGCATCAGGCAGCCGAGGTTGTTCCAGCCGATCACCGAATTTGGACGCACCCGCAAGGCCTCGGTGTAGCAGTGTTCCGCGGCATCGAGTTCGCCGAGTTCCTTGTGGACGTTGCCGAGATTACAGAGCGCTTCGGCGTGGTCTGGCCGCAGTTCCACGCTGCGGCGGTACAAGCTGATCGCCTCCTCGGGACGGGCCAGATCGTGCAGAACCTTGCCGAGATTGAACGTCGCCGCGGCATTCGTCGGTTGGATCGCGAGCGCCTTGCGCAATGCCGCCTCGGCGGCCGGGAATTCGCGCCGTGCGCCGAGCAACACCCCGAGGTTGTTGAGCGCATCGACGCGGCGCGGGTCTACCTCGAGCGACGCGCGATAAGCGGCGATCGCCGCGATGTCCTCGCCGGCCGCCTGCAGCGCGGTGGCCAGCGCGAAGCGCGCGTCCGCATCCTCCGGTGTGATGGCGAGCACCGTCCGATAAGCCGCAATGGCCGCGCGGAGCCGGCCCAGCGACTGCAAGGTGCGGCCGAGGCCCATCTGATAACGCGGATCCTCAGGGTCGGTCGCGACGGCCCGTTCGATCCGCACGAGCGCCGAGGCGGGGCGGTTCTCCTGAAGGTCCAGCAAGCCGATGCAGAACAGCGCGCGCGCGTCATCCGGCGCCGTCGCGAGCGCCTGCTCGTAGAGACGGCGCGCCTCGAGCAGATCCCCCGCCCGATGGCGGGCGGTGGCAAGGTCGATCAGTGTGTCGGTCGTCATGCGCGGATCCGCCGCAGTCTACTCCACGGCAGGGCGGATCCGCGGCGCTTGCCGGCGCGTTCAGGCCTTTTTTGTGTAGACCGTGCACCAACCGTTGGCGTTCACGAGCTTGCCCGCGAAAATATTGCAGGGCCGCCAGGTCTCGCCGCTCTTGCCGCCGATCTGGGCGCAATTGGCGCATTTCGACCCCGGTGTGTACTGCGGAAAGTGGGCCGCAGCGACCGTCGCGGCGTTCTCGTGATAGGAAACCCCGGCGGCCATCGGATCGCTTGGGTTCAAGTGCGGCAAGGCCGGTGCCGCTCCTACCGTACGCACCACGGCGAGGGCACCCGCAGCGATTGCGATATTCTGCAAAGCCTGCCGGCGGGACATGCTGGAACTCATGGCTGTATTCTCCACTTGTGTGTCTCGGACTTGTCCGTTGAGTCTAAACAAAGGAGGAGAACAGACACTCCGTACTTTCCACTAAGCGGGGGAACCGTGGCGTCGGGAGCGTAGACTACGTCGGACCGTTCGCAACAAGAATCCGGGAGACCTGCGATGAAGCGATGGGCCCTGCTCGCGGTGGTAATGGCGGCGATCGCCTTGATATTCCTGCTCGTTCCCGGAGCCGGCTACCGCACACATCTGTGGTCGCTATCCTTCGCGTTCAACCTGTTTGGTGCGGCGTTCTTCGTCGGTGCGGCCGCGTCCTCCGTCGCCGCGCTTTTGCTGCTGATTCCCGGCACGCGCCGCGGGCGTGGTGGCATGTTGGGCGCGAGCCTGGTGGTGGCGCTTACATGCACCTGGTACCCCTGGCACATGCTGCAAGTGGCTCGCGGGTTGCCGTTGATTCACGACATCACCACCGACCCGGGCGACCCGCCGCGGTTCGATGGCGCGATTCTGCGTTTGCGGGCGGCGGCGCCCAATTCGACCGTGTATGGCGGTGCCAGGCTCGCCGCGCAGCAGGAAAAGGCCTACCCGTGGGTCAAGCCGGCATCGCTGCCGATGCCGCCGGCCGCGGCCTACGCGCGTGCGCTGGCCACCGCACGGGCCATGGGATGGCGGGTCGTGGCCGCCGAGCCGGCGCGCAACCGCATCGAGGCGACCGCGACCACACCGTGGTGGGGGTTCAAGGACGATGTCGTGGTTCGCATTCGCGCAAGCGGCGAGGGCAGCCGCGTCGATGTACGCTCCGAGTCACGTGTCGGCGAGAGCGATCTCGGTGTCAATGCGGCGCGCATCCGCAGCTACCTCGCACGCCTCGGCGGTGCCTGAGCGGGGAGCGGTGCGCGCCGCTCCGCCCGCTCAGCTTGCGGCTGACGGCGGCTTCGACGCTGCCTTCGGGTTCGACAAGCGTTGCAACACCTCGCAGAGGCTTGCGCTGTCAATCGGTTTGACGATCAATTCGCGCACGCCGGCGGACTCCGACATTGCCAGCAGCCGCTGGTCGACGAAGCCCGACGTGACCGCCACCGGCAGATCGGCGCGGATATCGCGTACCGCACGCGCGACATCCAATCCCGACAGATAGGGCATGTTGTAGTCGCTGACGACCAGGTCGAATGCGAACGGATCGCCCCTGAGGGCGGCAATCGCGGCCCGCGGATCGGTGAAGGCGGTCACGATATATTGGCGCCTCTCGAGCAATCGCCGCATCAGGTCGACCACGGCCTCATCGTCGTCAATGTAGAGCAGTCGATGCCCCGTGCCGTGAACCGCCCTGGCGCCCGCGATTTCGCCGTTCGGCTGAGGCGCAGCGGCTGATGCGGTCGGCAGGTAGATCTTGAATGTGGTGCCTCGGCCGATCTCGCTGCGCACGACGACGGCACCCTCGTGGGCCTGAACGATCCCCTGAACCACGGACAACCCGAGTCCGGTTCCTTCGCCCATTGGCTTGGTCGTGAAGAAGGGTTCGAAAATGCGTGCGAGCGTCGCTTCGTCCATTCCCGGTCCGACATCGCTCACGGACAGCCGCACGACCGGCGCCGGGGCCGACAGATGCATGGCGGCGAGCGCCGCCGCATCCGCGGCCAATGAGCCATCCAGCAACGCCGTATCCAGGCGGATGTCGATGCGCTGCGATCCGCCCTCGGCGGCTTGCATCGAATTGCCGGCCAAGTTGAGCAGTACCTGCTCGATTTGGTTCGCATCCGCCATCACCGCAGGTGTGCCGGGTTCGCAAAACACGTTGATATGGACGCCCGACGGCAGAGTGGCACGCAGCAGTCGGACCGATTCCTCGACGACGGCGTCCAGTGAGATCACCTTGCGCTCGAGCGGCTGCCGGCGGGAGAAGGAGAGGATTTGTTGAACCAGGTCGCGCGCCCGGCCGGCGGCCTTGTGGATCTCCGCGATGCTGCGGCTGACCCGGGGGTTTTGCAGGGTGTCCTCCCGCACGAGTTCCAGGTTGCCGAGGATGGTGGCGAGGATGTTGTTGAAATCATGCGCGATGCCGCCTGCCAACGTGCCCATCGCCTCCATTTTTTGTGACTCGCGAAGTTGTGATTCGAGCGAGCGCCGAACGGCCTCCGCCTGCTTTCTGGCCGACAGGTTGCGCGCGATCTTCGAGGCACCGACCACCGCGCCGCCGTTGTCACGAATCGGGGAAATGGTGAGGGATACATCGATCAGGCTGCCGTTCTTGTGAACTCGCCGGGTTTCGAAGTGCTCGATCCGCTCACCCTCGCGAAGACGGCAGAGAATGCGGTCCTCCTCGTTTTTCAGGTCCGGCGGTATCAGGATCGAAATGGGGGCGCCAACGGCTTCTTGCGCACAGTAGCCGAACAGCCGTTCCGCACCCGCATTCCAGCTTTTGATGATGCCGGTCAAGGACTTGCTGATGATGGCATCTTCGCTTCCATCGACGATGGCCTTGAATTCCTGCAGCACGCGCTCGGCCGCGACTTGCGCCGAGATGTCGCGGATATTGCACTGAATGACCCGGGTGCCCTCGCAATCATAGGAATTGCTGACCACTTCGACGGGAACCTCGCGGCCGGCAAGGGTCTTGAGCGGCAGGTTCTGATAGCGCGCGTAGCCTTTTTCCTGCAGCAGCGAAAACATTTCCATGCTTGCCGCGATGTCGGCGAATGCCCCCAGTTCCCAGAGCTTCTTGCCAAGGCACTCGGCACGCGAGTAGCCGAGCAGTTCAAGCAGGTAAGGATTGAGGTCGTCGATGGTCGCGGTGTCCGCGTTCAGCAGGATGATGCCGTCGCGCGCCGTTTCGAACAGCCGCCGATAGCGGCTCTCCGAATACCGCAAAGCCGCCAACGCTGTTTCGCTTGGTGAATGCACCATCTCGATCGGCTTCCTATTGCGTCAAGTTGCCGGGCGTGAATCGCCAACAGCGAGTCTTCGATAATTCGGCGGTTGGGTCTGTGCTACGCCGAACACAGGTGCCCCGGGGTCGGGTGAAGACATCGTGCGCGAGCGCGGCGAATCCAATTCCCCTTCCGGGTCCTCTTTACGCTACAGTCGCGACTTCGCGATTTGACCACCTGTTGTCGTCGCATGCTGAAAAAACACACGCTCGTCCGCGTCCTGATCGTCATCGCCGTGCTCGGTGTGGTCTGGTCGTTCTTCGGCACCGGCCTGGGCCGGGAGATGAGCCTGCATGGACTGCAGGCGCGGCGGCACGCCTTTGAAGTCTTTCGCGGGGCGCATCCGGGGGTTCTGGAAGCCGGTTTCTTCACACTGTATGTGATCAGTGCGGCCGCATCGCTGCCGATCGCCGCGCTGTTGACGCTCATGGCCGGCGCCGTATTCGGCCTCGTCGAGGGCACGGTGCTGGTCTCCTTCGCCTCGACTCTCGGTGCAACGCTCGCGTTTCTCGCCGCCAAGTATCTGTTTCGCGACCTCGTCGAGCGTCGTTTCGGCGAACGGTTGCGGGCGATCGACCGCGGGATCCGGCGCGAGGGCGGACTTTACCTGTTTACGCTGCGCTTGGTGCCGCTGTTCCCGTTCTTCGTCGTCAATCTTGCCATGGGCTTGACCTCGATGCCGGCGCGTACGTTCTACTGGGTGAGCCAGATCGCCATGTTGCCGGCGACCGTGCTGTACGTGAACGCGGGCACGCGACTCGCCGACTTGCACAGTCTGGGGGGGATTCTCTCGCCGGCAATCGTGCTCTCGCTCGCGCTGCTCGGTGTCTTTCCGCTAATTGCCCGCATGGCGTTGTCGCGTTGGAGCGCGCGCCGCCGGCAGGCACGCTGGCGGCGGCCGAGACGCTATGAACGCAACCTGGTCGTGATCGGCGCAGGCTCCGCCGGTCTCGTCAGCGCCTACATCGCGGCCGCGGTGCGTGCCAAGGTGACGCTCATCGAGGGGCAGCGAATGGGCGGCGATTGCCTGAACACGGGTTGCGTGCCCTCGAAGGCCTTGATCCACGCGGCGCGCCTCGCGGCGCAGGCGCGCGCCGGCGCGCGCGTCGGCATATACACCGGTGATGTGAGGGTTGATTTTCGGGCGGTCATGGAGCGTGTGCAGCGTGCGATCGCCGAGGTCGCACCGCATGACTCCGTCGAGCGCTACCAGGCGCTCGGCGTCGATGTGCGCCGCGGCCGGGCGATCATCAAATCGCCCTGGCTCGTCGAGGTCGACGGAGTGCCGATCACGACCCGTGCGATCGTCATCGCAAGTGGCGCCGATCCGATCATTCCCGATCTTCCGGGTCTGGAAGGCTCGGACTATCTGACCTCGGACACGCTCTGGAAGCTGCGGGATCTGCCGCGCAGGCTGGTGATCCTCGGTGGTGGTCCGATCGGCTGTGAACTGGCGCAGGCCTTCGCGCGTCTCGGTTCTCAGGTCGTGCAGATCCAGCGCGCCCCGCAGTTGCTCGCGCGCGAGGACGTCGAGGTCGCGCAGTTCGTGCGTGCAAGCTTGCTCGCCGACGGGGTCGAGATTCGCACCGACTGCAAGGCGCTGGGCGTCGAGCGTGGCGCCGGCGGGCAAGCGCTGGTCTGCGAGTCGGCGGACGGGCGTGTGCGGCTGCCGTTCGACCAGATCCTCGTCGCGATCGGCCGACGGCCGCGAACCCACGGCTTCGGCCTTGAGGAACTCGGCATACCGGCTTCGCCGATCGTCGAGACGGACCGGTATCTGGCGACCCTGCACCCGAACGTGTTTGCCTGTGGCGATGTGGCCGGGCCGTTTCAATTCACCCATATGGCGGCCCACCAGGCGTGGTATGCCGCGGTCAATGCGCTGTTCGGCCAGATTTGGCGCTTTCCCGTCGACTACTCCGCGGTGCCGGCGGTCACCTTCGTCGATCCGCAGGTCGCGAGGGTCGGTCTCGGCGAACAGGATGCCCGTCGGCAAGGCATCCCCTACGAGGTGACGCGTTTCGATCTGGCTCTACTCGATCGGGCGATCGCGGAGGATCAGGCGCACGGCTTCGTCAAGGTGCTCACCGTCCCGGGCAGGGATCGGATCCTCGGAGCGACGATCGTCGGATCGCATGCCGGCGAACTGCTCGCCGAGTTCACGCTGGCGATGCGCCACGGTCTCGGGCTCGGCAAGATCCTGGCGACGATCCATGCCTATCCGACCTGGGCCGAAGCCAACAAGTACGCGGCCGGCGCCTGGAAGAAAGCCCACGCCCCGCAAGGCGTGCTGCGCTGGCTGCAGCGGTATCACGCGTGGCGACTGCGCTGAGCGGCTTGCGGTGCGGGCTGGCGCTGGTCTGCGGGCTGCTGCTCGCAAGCTGCGCTCGATCGGTGCCCGCCCGGACCGGCACGGCGCTGCTGGCAACCTGGCCCGGGATTCTCTCCGCCGCCCGTGGTCAGACGGTGACGATCGCCATGTGGAGCGGCGACCCGGCGATCAACGCCTATATGCGCGATGAGGTTGCACCCGCGGTGCGCCGTCTCGATGACATCGGCCTGCGCTTCGTGCCGGCCGAGGGCGATCAGATCGTCAACGCGCTGATGACCGAGGCCGAGGCGGGGCGGGCACGCAGCGCCTACGACATCGTCTGGATCAACGGCGAAACCTTCTACCAATTGCGCCAGATCCACGCCTTGTACGGACCGTTCACGCAGGCGTTGCCGAACGCCCGATACATCGATTGGCACGACCCCTTCATCGCCCGCGATTTCCAGCAGCCGCTTCAGGGCTACGAGTGCCCCTGGGGCAACGTGCAATTGCTGCTGATCACCGACCTCGATCGGGTGCCGCATCCACCCACGGATCCTGAGGGGCTCGCGGCCTGGATCCACGCACATCCGGGCCGCTTCACCTTCGACACCGGCTTTACCGGCATGAGTTTCTTAAAATCCCTGATGTACGCGTTCGCGACCAGTCCGGCCGAGTTGAGCGGCAAGTTCGATCCCGCGCGTTACCGGCGGCTGCGCAATGCGGTGTTCGCCTGGATCGCCTCGGTGCGACCGGACCTGTGGCGCGGTGGTGCGACCTTCCCGCAGGATAATGCCCAATTGAACCAGCTGTTCGCCGACGGCGAGGTGGATTTTACGATGGGCTTTACCGACGGGGAGGTGGACCAACGGGTTGCGAGCGGGCTGTTCCCGCCGCATGCGCAAGGCTACGCGC